>Ga0129307_1001027_pt1 | contig 34545 bp, 30 predicted proteins | sample P1105metagenome_FD_94437 | JGI IMG/M metagenome (GOLD analysis project Ga0129307, IMG submission 94437) | Capybara group fecal microbial communities from Wisconsin, USA - P1105 metagenome | ecosystem: Host-associated > Mammals > Digestive system > Large intestine > Fecal | place: USA: Wisconsin...
ATGGCGACACGGGAATTGCGGTCATGCTGAAGGCAGTCAGTTACAATGGCATCTGCGATCTGGTCACAGATCTTGTCGGGATGTCCTGCGGATACCTGTTCTGAAGTGATAATTCTCATTTTACTTTTCCTCCTGATCATTTTTCTCAAATACGCACAAGAGTGTGCAAAAATCGCCGGATACATCAAGCACCACAATTTGTGCCAGTCTCATACCGGGCATTTCGGCAAGTGCATCATTTATCATCTGATCGATGGTTCTGCCACACTCCTTGTTTTCCATAGCTCCCAGAAATACTCGTGATGTTTGCATAGTCTTTTCCTCCTGATTTTTATTCTTTGGGTCGGTCTATCACGAATCTGTGCCGCTGTGCTGTGTATTACACAAAAGCTGTCAACGGCCGATTCGCAGAGATCTTATTCTCTTAAAGTCTTAAAGTGTAATATATATGTTGCTAATGTTGCAGTAGTTTTCTATTATAATAATAAATACACAATAAACATATATAGAGTAACCGATTCTATCTGCAACACCAGCAACACGAATAGGCGTAAGCACAGTAAATGCGGACAAAACGCATATATTTACAGCACATCACACCTTTTACTCTGTTTCGCTGATGGGTACGAAGTCATCTTCCGGTTCTTCGCCGACAACCCATATGATATCATTGACCATAGTGGTAGTGCAGGCACCTTCTTCATCTCTGGGTCTCCTGCGCTGATACACAAAGCCGGCCTGTTCCATCTTTTTGCGGAAATTGGCAGCGTTTTCGTACTTGAAGCCGTTTTCGGCGCACCAGTCCTTGTAACGGCTATAAACTGCCTGCGCTCTCAGTTCCTGCCCGATTTCCTTCTTCACACATTGAGAAGTGAACATCATAATACGATCAGACTGATGACGATATTCCTTTGTTGCATTCTCAACAGAGTCAGGCATATCCAGACCTTCTGTCATATACAGACGAAAGCCCTCAAGACACCAGTTCAGTATACCCGACAAGTTCTCAGGCTTGGCAAAGAACGACTTCAGGTCGATGTCACGTTCTTCAGCGGTGAAGTGGCGGTTGAAAGGGATGATTTTGATACGATCTGATTCAAACAGCGTCATATCGGAGATCTGCGGCAGATGGTTGGTATCAATAAACAGCTTGAACTGCGGTTTGAATTCGAAGGAATTCTCACGCAGGAAACGGGCGGTCAGGATATTGTTACCGGTCATCTGCTTGGTAAGGGATGCATCGATCTGCATGGACTTCTCCGGCTCAGAGACATTGACCATTCTTGCACCGTTCAGACGCGCCACATCCTCGGACGGTCCGGAGGAATCCGCAAAGCCTTTCTTACTGAGCATATCCGGCTTTGCCGTTCTGCCGTACTCACCGAGAATGCGGAGAATGGTTTCCATTGTGGTACCCTTGCCGTTACGGGAAGTAGCACCGTAGAGAATGAACATACATTCAAGTCTTGTGTCACCCGACATTGCATAGCCGATTGCTTTCTGAAGATACCTGATTCTTCCCTTGTCGCCCTCCATGACCTCGTCCATAAAAGACAGCCATCGGTCACAGACGGCATCCGGCACATAGTCAACTTCGGTCATCTTTGTGAGCATATCTGCCGGATCATGGGCTTTGAACTCGCCGGTGAGAAGATTGATCGTTCCGTTGTGGCAGTTAAAGAGAAATTTGTCACGATCAAAGGCAGACATATCAACTGTGACTGCCGGATCGGAAGCGGCGTCCTTTACCATGAGGTCACGGTATTTACGCTGATCCAGTTTCTGCACACGTTCAAGGAATCGTTTTCTGGTATCCTCCGATGTAATTCTTGGAACGAAAGCAAGCAGCGTATCACGGAAGTCTTTTGCCATTTCAGCAATCTTGATGTCATGCTGATCGGGACGCCAGACACGGCCGTCATAAATATACCAGCGGCCTCTTGTATCGTTCATCAGGATAATGCTGCGGAAGAAATCCACAAACATTCTGCCGTTGCCGATCTGGAAGGATTCATAGCGGGGATTTGTATGCGGTGAAAGCTCATCGACCGTTGTAGAGAGAAAACGGTAATCAGGTGTAAAGGTGTATCCCTCTCGCTCCCTGCGATCACGCTCTTCCTGAATCGTACTTGCATCGAGATCTGTAAAGTCGAGAAGAACATCGTCCTCATCAGGCAAGCCGCTAACAGGACGATAAATCTCAGAGCATGAGGATACAGCGTTCCGGATCGTGATCTCGCCATAGGTTGCATCGCCGGTTCGTCTGTCCCATTTGTCACGCATCAAGCCGCTGCTGCGGAAGATACGGTCGATTTGTTCTTCTACGCAGCCGCACCAAAAGCAGAGCATAGACACAAACGCCATGTCTGCATCTGACTGAGAGTCGTATCCTTCCTCCCATCTGCCGTCATAGAGAGCCTTGAACTTATCACCGGATTTGGATTCCGATGCGTGTTTAATGACCTGTTCATCCGTGAAATATGACACAGGATTTCCTTTGAAAGCGGATGCGGTGCGGGTGCTGCGCTTCATGAACGTATCAAGAGCCGTTTTGAGCGCATCATCGTCACGCTCTACAGTTCCTTCGCGGAACATATCTCCGGTCACAGTGACAAAGCGGTTAGTCGTTCCCGGCAGATAGACCTCCAGACCGTGCTTGCGGTTGTTGATGTAATACACGGTCTTATCGTAGGCGAAGTCGGGACTGAGTTTGAAGAAGCCGCGCAGTCCCGTGCCGGAGGGAGAACGCTCAAAGTAGGCAGTGCTGAAGATGCCGAGAATCGATGCAGCCACATCATTCAGGCTGCCGTCTTCACGGATACAGTGGTCAATATCAATGGCACCGATGCCCTCGCTGACACGATAACCGATGCCGTCCCATCCGCCGATCGCATATGCCTTCATAGCGGTCTTGAAGTCGGTGAAAGTGGACGGATCGTTGGTCTTTGCCATTGCTCCGGTCTTCGGGTTGTACGGCACCTTAGTTGGTCTGCCGCTGCGTTTTTCCAGCTTCCAGACACAGAAGGATGCATTATGTTTCAGCGCGTCCGGAATATTTACGAAATTTACAGGCATTCGGAATGTCTCCTTTCAAGGAAAAGCTGTGCAATGACAGCGGTTTCAATACGGTTCATCGCATCGGCGTCCGAGATATGCCCGGCATAGCTGCGAAGCGCATGCTTGCTGACAGTCGTGAGCTGCTCCGCAAGGATCATGGACGGATCCAGATGCTGATGAATGTCGGAAATACTGTCGGGGAACAGATGCGTATGGCACGGCAGCTCCGGCTTTTTCAGGTGCCGCGTCATGGGAACGATATTGACCGTGTCGGCGTGTGCATTGCCCATATCATTTGAGAGAATGATCACAGGACGGATGCCGCCCTGCACGCTGGAATCCGGATGACTGCCGAGATCCGCAAACCAGATGTCGCCGCGCTGCGGTTTGTGTTCAGCTGTGCGATGCTGCACCGGTGCAGTGATATATTTTCTCGGGTCGAAGCCGAGCCCTCTGTGATATTCTGTTTTCAGGCGTTTGTTCTTACGCGCCATAGTTTTTCACCTCCGTGGTCTGCGGCGTAACCGAATTGTCGCCGCTTTGCCGTCTTTCTGTCGTCAAACAGAGATAGATCATACTGAGAGTATGATCATAGCCGTGCCTTGACTGCTGCGATCAGTTTCTCCTGCGTTACGTCCTTTGAAGCGAGGGCTTTCAGGACATCTTCATCTACTGTGTCTTTTGTTACGATGTGATGGATGGTCACGGTGTTCTGCTGTCCTTGCCTCCAGAGTCTGGCGTTGGTCTGCTGATAAAGCTCCAGACTCCATGTCAGGCCAAACCAGATCAGGATATGACCGCCGGACTGAATATTCAGTCCGTGTCCTGCCGAAGCCGGATGTATCAGAGCAACAGCGATCTTTCCGGCGTTCCAGTCAGTGATGTCAGATGAATCCTTGATATCCCTCGGAGCATAGCCGCAGGCAGTCAAGTGCTCTATAATTCGGGTGCGGTCGTGCTTGAACCAGTATCCGATCAGCACGGGCTGTCCGTTTGCCGCTTCGATCAGGTCTTCAAGCATCTCCAGCTTTCGACTGTGAATGGTACGGGCTTCCTTGTTTTCGTCATAGACAGCACCGTTCGCCATCTGAAGCAGCTTATTACTGAGACTCGCAGCGTTTGCCGCATCAATGTCACCGTCCTCAAGCGGAATGATAAGGTCATGCTTCAGCTGATCATAAAGCTTTCGCTCCGTCGCATTCATCTCGACCTCATGGTTGACATACACGCACTCCGGCATATCCAAGTAGTCAAGGGCTTTCATAGAAATTGTAATATCCGAAATCTTGTTATAGATTTGCTCCTCTGCGCCGGGACGGGGTGTATATGAGAACACCACACCCGTGCTCGGATTCATGCTGCCGGGCTTGAAGTAGCTTTCACGGAATCTGCCGATAAATCGCCCGAGCCGTTCGCCGCCGTCCAAAATACCAATCTCCGCCCACAAGTCCATGAGACCATTTGAAGTCGGTGTACCTGTCAGCCCGACCCAGCGTTTCACGAACGGACGTACCTTCCGCAGCCATTTGAAACGCTGAGACTGATAGTTCTTGAAGGAACTCAGCTCGTCAATAACGATCATATCAAAATCCCAGCGCAGGCCGTTTTTTTCATAATACTCTACAAGCCATTTCACGTTCTCGCGGTTCACGATGTAGATGAAAGCATTATGATTGACTGCTGCGGTGCGCTCCTTGACGTTGCCGACAATGACAGATATTTCAAGATTCTGCAAATGATCCCACTTTTTCACCTCTGCAGGCCATGTGTCACGGGCGACTCTGAGGGGCGCGATCACAAGCACCTTGTTCACTTTCAGCTCGTCAAACATCAGAGCGTTCAGGGCGGTCAGCGTGATGATCGTCTTGCCGAGTCCCATGTCCAGGAATAGTGCTGAAACAGGATGCTCCCGGATATATTCGATACAATATTTCTGATAGTCGTGCGGTGTGTATTTCATCCGGTATCATCCTCCTCCAATTCATAGAATCCTGCCAGATCATCAAGATCAATCGGTTCCAGTGTTTCACCGAAATCATCCATCTCAGACGGCAGTGTTGTGGTCTCCAGATCAGGTATCTTAGCACCGATACCCTCCGGAAACGGTTCACCGGGTGTCCATGCAAGGATCGCATCAATGCACGGTTTGATCTGATACAGCTTGTCGATGCAGAGAACGGGAAAGCCCAGTTTCATCAGCTGATACCGTCTTTTTCTCTGCAGTGGGCGCATCATCTTGCCCGGTGCTTTCAGCTCGACAAACACTGTCTTTGCAGGAAAGAACAGAACGAGTCTGTCCGGCAGCCCGTTAGCCGTCTGCGATGTCAGCTTATATGCCACACCGCCTGCAGCCTTGACTGCCTTGACAAACTCGTTCTCAACAACGTATTCTCTCAATGCCTGCCGTCCTTCCAGTATTCGCACCAACCGGACGGGAACGGCGTATGACAGCAGTTTCCGTAATAGCGGCAGTTCTCACAGCGCTGGTCGTCTACATACAGTTCCTCGTCGCTGTGGTCGTAATCGTCATAGCCGCCGCGATTATAAAACTGATAGGTCGAATGCTTTACTTTCTTGCGGGACTTGTAGCCCCTGCGGTCTTTCCAAGTTCTGCTCATGCGTTGATCTCCTTCCACTGTGTTTTCGGCATGGTCGCCACTTGCCAGCCGATGCCTTCCAGCGCAGTGGCTCTGTCGTAGGACTCTACATCCTGCGAAGCCCGCGTGATGGCATTGCTCAGTCCGTAGAGGGAGAGGTCGCCGCCTTTGATGAGATAGTTCAGGATGCTGTCCTGTTCCGGCTGATTCAGGTCATACGCCTTGCCGGTCAGTTCAATGACATCCTGCACACGTCCCGTGATCTTCGCACCGTGGCTCTGCTCCAGAACCCCGACGATCTGAGCAAAACGGGCAGATTCAATAGCTGCAAGTGTTGTATCACGGAGTTTCAGCATAAAAGCGTGGTCTTCCGCTTCGAGCGTTTCATCTGTATAGATATTGAAGCTGTCTTCCAGAGCCTTTGCCGCTCTGCCCACATGGGTACGTCGTTCGCCCATGCTGTTGACCACCATGCCGTTGGTGCAGGCAAGCGTATAGACAAGCGGCTGAACGGATACAGCGCCGAGACCAACCTCGGAATTGGAAATGATAACACCCGCCTGAACTCTGTCACCGACACACGCCATTTCAAGGCGATGGTTGACAATCTTCAGATACAGCTTGTTCTCAGTAACTTCACAGCTCATGACCTCCATACCTTCCTGACCTGCGAACAGCGGCAGCACCGCCGATGCAATTTCCAGATTGTCGATGCGGCGATAGCGGTCAGAGAGGAGCGCACGGGCGACCTGTCCGCTGCCGTAGTCAAGCGTTCTGACCATGTAGCTGCTGCCCTTATCAGAAAACCATGCGTTCACGTTATCTGCCAGAAGCTCCGGCTTCTGCTTTTGCATCATGTCATAATATCTCGCGGGGATGCCGAGTGCCGATGCTACCTGACGATGGAAAAGCTGCGTTGTGCCGAAGCTGTGATCGTCTCCGATGCGGAAGGTGCTGCCGTCCTCATCCAGACGGAATGCCTCCGCCGCACCGATATAGTCCTGCTTTGCCGCATTCTGACGCTGAAGCTCTGTCAGCACCTCCGGTAATGCTCGTCCCTGTTTCATAGAAATATCCTCCTAGTCTTTGAAATAATAATTGCCTGTATATCCGGCAGAGGACAGCGGAAGGCCGTCCGCCCATGCCGGATTCCGGTTCATAATATTGCACACATCATCTACAGTGTATTGTCCTTTCGGTACTTCGAGAATTACTTCATCATGCACATGTCCGACAATACCAAGCCCTGCAAGCTCCATACGGCGCATTGCCTCGGCAAGAAGGTCACGGGCGGTCGCCTGTGTGATGTTCTCTGTCAATTTTCCGCTGTAGGTCTCGCCGCGTGTCCATTTGTTGTTTGCACCCAAGCCTTCAAAGGTCAGTGCCATGCGCCCGAATCGGTTAGGCTGCAGCTTGGGTTTGATGTAGGCAAGCCTGCGTCCGGACGGCAGTACGATCCACAGTGTATTTGCAGAAAACTGAAAACCGATCCTGCCAACGGTTCTGTCCGTATGGTCTTTTACTGTTTCGATCGCCGCTTTTTCCACGGCATACCAGAATTTCACGATCTTCGGGTTTGCATCGCGCCAGCTTGAAATGATGTCGGGAAGTTCATCCTCTTTCAGTCCCATATCCAGCGCGCCCATAGAGATCAGCGCACCGCTGCCGCCTCCGTAACCACAGGCAAGCTCAGCGACCTTGCCTTTCTGCCGCAGTTCACCATTGATACCGTGCTTTACGACCGGAACACCGAACATCTGCGATGCTGATGCACAGTAGATATCCTCACCGCGGACAAAAGCATCCAGCCGCCATTGTTCTCCTGCAAGCCATGCAAGCACCCGAGCCTCGATAGCGGAGAAGTCAGCTACGATGAACTCGCATCCCTCTTTCGGAATGAGCATCGTGCGAATAAGCTGTGACAGGATATCCAGTGTATTGCCGTACATTGCTTCGATCATGTCAAAACAGCCCATTTTCACAAGCTCACGGGCTTCATCGAGGGTAGAGATATGATTCTGCGGCAGATTCTGCAATTGTATCCCGCGTCCTGCCCAGCGCTGTGTGCGGTTCGCACCGGAGAACTGAAACAGTCCGTGCGCTCTGCCGTCCTGACAGATGTATCTCTCCGCCGCCTGATACTTTTTCACAGAGGACTTTGCCATCTGCAAACGCAACTTCATCATGTCGAGGGCTTCGCCGTCTGCGCTGTGCTTATCCAGATCTGTAATGAGTGATGCGACATTTTTCTTACCGAGGGAATCCACCTCAATGCCGCGTTCCTCCAGCCAGCCTTTCAGCTGGGATACGGAGTTGGGGTTCTCCAAACCGGTCAGCGCATACGCTCTTTTTGTCATTTCCTCAGAGAGAGACATATTGCAGATGATCGCCTGCTGTACAAGCTCTCTGTCGATCAGGATACCGCGGTCGTTGATACGCTGATCCATGTGGTAGTAGTCCCATTCCTGCGGCATCAGCGGGAACTTTTCAAGTCTCCGGCGGATATCCCGCTCGGTCTCCACGTCCTGTATGCAGTAGCTTTTGAACAGCTTCCAGTCTTCAGGGGCATGTTCCGGAAGATTCCTTGTTCTGCCGCCGTTTGCTTTGGTGGGCTTACAGGGCAGAGAGAAATAGCGGATCAGGCGCTCACCGACGGCGTCCTTCTGCTGTGCGGTTTTCAGCGCCTGTGCAGCAGTTGCCAGCTTCAGCGGCAGGGACAGCGATGCCGCCCAGACCATCGTGCATTGCCACGAATCCGGCGAAAGCTGTGCGCCGAGATATTTTGACAGGCAGGTACGCTCAAACTGTGCGTTCCATGCCGATTTTATAATATTGTCATCCTGCAGCGCATCCACGACCTCTGCCGGGAGCTGCTCCCCGCAGGCCATATCCACGCATTTTGTTTCGTCATCGTCAAATGCATATGCGAACAGCAGGATATGAAAATCTCCCTCTACATAGCGGTACACACCGCAGTTCGGGAGGTCAACATCCGAATAGGTCTCTAAGTCGATGGAAAGTACACGTCTGCTCAATAATGATCACCACCTGTGAGTTGTTATGTAAAAGGGAGGACACGCCTCCCTTGTCTCAGTTCAGGAAATCCATATCATCATCGTCAAGCTCGTCAGCATCGTCGCCCTCGACCTCCACAAAGTCGGATGCTGCGGTCGGTCTGCCGGCAAGACGTTCGCCGTGACGGACAAGCTGGATATTCTGGAGTCCTGCCGCGATTCCCTTGTTGCCTGATGCCGCAAAGCCGTAGAAGTTGACAGAGACATTGCAGTAATCGCCGCTGCCGCACTCCATCGGGTCAAGGATCGGCTGCACATGGCGGTCAACGATCTGCGGTGCATCCTTGGATGTGGCATTGAAGAAAAAATGACCTGCATAGTTCTCGTCATCGGGGCGGTCGATGTCACCGTCGTGCATAGGCAGCTTGAGGTTTGCGGGGATCTTGCCGTTCCACTTCTTTTCCTTTGCTGCTTCCTTTGCGGCTTCGATTGCCTTCTTGATCTTTGCGAGGGTCGCCTTGTCATCCTTCGGAATGAGCAGGGAGACGGAATACTTCTCATCGCTGCCGTTAATGCTCTTCGGCTCCCAGATGTTTGCGAAAGAGATGCGGCAGGGCACGATTACCTTTGTTGCGGGTGCTGTATTGTTATTAGCCATTGTTTTATCCTCCTGAAAATTGTAGTTTTTATTCCTCGTCAGGCAGTACAGAAAACTCCTGATCGGGTGCTGATGTGAGATCAACCGGCTCTCGTGGATCGCTTTCCGGTACGAGAGCCAGCTTTCCGGGCGGCTTGGCGACATATGCACCGAGCAGCTCATTGAACTTTTTCTTGCCCATCATCTTTTCAAATTCCGTCAGCGTGATGAGCGTCTGCTTGTAAAGGTCGGTGTAGCCGTTCTGCACGGCAGTATCGACCACCGCCTTGGTGTCTGTGAAAATACGCTTGCTGCGTCCCTCGACCACCTTATATCCAGGGATGGGTACGCCGTGATTGATCGCCTCGGAGGAGACGAACGCAAATACCGCCTCGATCCAAGAGGATATCCTGTTCAGCGTCGGCAGTATCTCCGCCAGTTCTGCTATAGGGATCAGTCCCGGCTGCTTGAACACTGCTGTATTTGTATCCGCTTCATAGGGCGCTGTCATATCCGATTCCTCTGCGGTATCATCAAAAGCCCCGGCGTCAAGGTCGAGGAAATCCTCGCGGCAGAGCGCCAGTGCTTCATCGGCACACGCCTTGCAGACAGGTTTTGCACGGCAGAAGCGGCACCAGTCACCGGGATGCTGTTCGCCTTTGCCCTCAAAAGCAAGCAGAGCGGTCGGTTTGATGCTCTCGCCCCAGTCCTCAAGTTCCTGACGGGAGCATTCAAATGTGCTGATATTGTCAAGACGGGGCTGGATGATGCTCATACGAACGATCTCGATATCATACAAAAAGCCGTAGGCGGCTAAACCTCCGAGTGCGTACAGCATCATCTGGCTGTTGTGGTCTGCATCCACGAACACGCCTTTGCCCGTCTTGAAATCACATACATGAAGCAGACCTCTGCAGTTTTCGTCTTTACCGATGATCAGCATATCCGCCGTACCGAAGCCGGAAGGAGCGATATGACTGTAATCGACACGCTCCTCCACAAATGCAAGCGGTTCACAACCGTTTTCACGCATCTGCTCAATAATCGTGATTACGAATTCCGCATATACATCCGTGATCTGCTCTATTTCCTCAGTATCGAACTCCTCGGACTGCGGGCGTTTCACGCGCTCATGCAGATATTTGCGGACCTTATACTCGCAGATCTCATGAGCAAATGTACCTTCTTCGGCATAGACGGAGCTTTCGTTCGGGAAGTTCTCCTGCAGACGAACGGAAGGCGGACAGTGCAGCCACTGCTTGGAACTGGATGCGCTCAGAAGCGCGTGTACATCCGGCATCCGATCACCTCCGGTCAGAGCTGAGACACATCGGTGAGAAATGCCTCGTACTTGTCCTGCGGAATGTCGCTGACCTTTGCTGCGCCATACGATTTCAGCAGAGCGAGAACCTTGTCCTTATTGGCTCTGTTCTGCTTGATCTTGCCGGTTACAACCTTTATAAGGTCATCGGCGGTCAGCTCCGATGCAGGCTCCTGTTTCTTTGCAGGGGCTTTCTTTTTCGGCTGCTCCTTCGGTTTTTCCTCCGGCTCAGTGTCCCACGGAAGATCGTCTGCCGAGAGGATCTCCTCAAACTCATCCGGATTGATAGTCTCCGGAGCTGTCTCCTTCGGAACGCCGTTGATCGCCATGTCTGCAAGCTGCTGCGCCATGCCCGGCTCCATTGAATTCAGAAGCTGGATAACACCGCCGAAGATCGTGCCGAGTCCGTCGATCAGCTTCTTTGCGTCTACCGGAATAGGCTCCGGCAGCTTGTTCTTTTTAGTCTCCGTCATAGATCAGTCCCTCCTCGTCATCATCATCATTTTCAGGCATCTTCCCGCTGTCCCTGCGGAGCTTCTTTCTGAAATCGTCCGGGTAGCGGATCTCGAAGAAAACGCCCTCGTCATCGATTTTCAGGCGGAACACACCGACATCCAGTTCCATGTTCGGGAGCATAGCCGATGCCATCGACATGAAGCGGAACATATCTGTTGCGGTCTGTGCGATGTCTCCGGCACGCTTGTCCATTGCCGTTTCAAGCAGCTTCAGGGCATCCGGTTTACCTGCGGACTTGCCGGGATCGGTTGCGGCACCGCCGTTGTAGCGGTTCTTCGGGATTCTGTTTTCCATAGGCTTTTCCTTTCTGTGCGGCCTTGCGGCCAATGTATTATTGTGAGGAGCATCAAGGCCTCTCATATACTGTCGTGGGAGCGTTTATTTTGGTAGTATCTCAGAAAAATTTTTTTGCTTTTTTAAGAGCTCCGTCCAATCTGAAGCCGACTGCTCTGTGGTTGATGCCGAGTACAGCAGCAATTTCCTCCAAAGTCATGCAGTCTCTGTAATACATAATAAATGCTTCACGTTGCTTGTCTGTCATATCTGCAAGCATCTCTTCGCGTGTCTCTCTGCGCTCCACGGCATCCTGTGGATTCTCACCCATGCGTCCGTCATACCAGTTGAAGGCTCTGCGATAGGGATCTGCCAAAGCCTGCTCCGCATCGCCGTCTTTATCGCCGTTACTGGCGCTGTCATAATCTGTGGTATCCTTGCGGCTGCCGGTGCGGTTCATGCTGTTTGCTTCGATACGGTGGTCACCGATCAGTGTCACTGCAAGGATCCACGGCTGAGAGGAGAGGAAACCGTCAGGCAGCTCATAGCTTTCTCTGAAGGTGTCCTTTTCTGAATCTCTCAGCTTGGTAAAATAGAATGTGAAGTTCTTGCAGTACGGCAGCCACACAACGGTACGCCCGGTGATGTTCTGGTAGATCGCAAAGCCGTTGCTGAACAGTGTGCAGTCATTTGTTTCTGCTATCGGGTCGCCGGCAGTCTCAAACAGCTCTCTTGGTGTAGGTGTCTTTCCGGACTTCTCTGCAAGGTTCAGGAGTGTGAGCAGTTCGCCGAGGGTGGTCTTTTCTGTAATCGTCATTGTTTCCATAATCGTTCCTTTCTGCAAGGAACGCACCAAGCGGCAGATGCTCTTACTGCGAAAAGGGCACGCAGGCAGACAATGTCCACACGGAAAACCTCATGGTGCCTGTTCCGGTCTATACAGACCGCAGGCATTGTTTTCCGTTATGAGCATCTGTCCGCCAGTGCGCGCCCTGACTAACAAATGTGTTATTACTTCTTGATAATGGTGGCATAAAAACAGCCGGCTGCATACGAGTTGGATGCAGATACAGCTATATCCTGTGCTTATGGTTATAGTTCGAGTCTGTGACCACAAGATATAGTTCTGTATGAACATCCATCCGCCGTATGCATCCGGCAAAGAGTGTTATTTTGAGTAAGGCGATCATTCGGTAACCCATGAAAAAGTTGCACAAATCCACATTTCAGGTCTTGACATTTAGATAAACGGTGTTCTGAGCGTTTTCTCTCAAGCTCAACTAGTTCTCTGAAATGGCGTTTCTATGCCCATTTTAGCAATACCCTTACTCTTGTTTGTTCGGGAGGTTGTCCCCCTTACAAGTATTAGTTTATCATATTTTTTCTGGCTTGTAAGCCAACCGGAGGGGTTGCCGAATGTTTTGGCTATTTTACGTGCTTTTTGAAAAACGGCAAAAATCGTCCGCGAGTGACGGACAAAAATACTACGAAAACGCCGATTCTACGTTCGCATAAATCCAATTGTATTTAAATTCTGACAACCAAATGGTTACCGAAATGCAATGTAAAATTTTTCGATTCGTCATTTTGCACAATAGCAAGAGCTATCCCTGTATCTGAAAAGAGCATAAAAAAGACCAGCGGTAACAACCGCCGGTCTGGGCAATGTGATTATTCTATTTTTCGTCTGCAATACCATACTTTCTTCTCAGTTCTTCCTGTGTCGTTGGGTCAAAATCCAGAAGGTCAAATTCAAACTGTCTGCCGTCATTCAGCTTTTTATAGTTCTGAGCTACCAGAATGTCGTTGCCTCGCTCAACAGTCATATTACGATCGCACAGCAGATGCAGATATATCGGATCAGGGCCATAGCAGCCTAAACGCAGAGACGCAAGTTCGATCAGTTTCAGACTCACTCCCATATCCAGCCGAAGGGCAATACAAATACCGACAACATGACGTTTCATCATTAAATCCCGTTTCAGCCATTTCTGGAAAGCCTGTCGGGATATACCCATACGGGAGGCAAGTGTTGTCTGCGACACGCCTATTTCATCCAGCACCATCTGCAGGGCATCATGGAAAGTTCCGTGAAGTGAGCCTGCCAACTCGCCCCAAAGCTGTGCATTATCCGAAAAGCTCATGTTTTCTGAATCATAGTCTGCATCGCCGGGTTCGCTTACAAGCTCAACCGCCTTGTACTTATCATTGCCCTCTTTCTTTGTGCGGGCTGCCGCACCGCAGGAGTACTCGTAATACTTTTTTCTCCGCCGGGGTCTGAATGCCAGACAGCACTCCTCAATATGCTCGTGTGCGTAAGGAGTAAGGCTCAATGTACCGTCTGATGCTGTTTCGACATATTTTGACCTGTTCAGAACATAGTGTCCCTCAAGATAGATGTACTTTCCACTGAGAAGCACCTGTGCGAATCTCTGTGAGCTGCCGGTCAGCGCAATCGCATCCGGTGTATCTATCGTGTACACAATACCGCTGCTCCATACGCCGCTGACTGCGTGATCCGGCACACGAATTCTGTTGCCGATGAAGTTCCAGATGCCTTCTGCCTGCGGGATACCAACTTCTTTCATGTGTATTTTGGTCATCTGCATGGAGGCACCAAATTCAGCGGAAAGGTTTTCCAGCATCCACATCAGTGCAGGCGGTGTTCTGTCATTGTCCGTTATTGCAAACATACGGTCGCACTCACTGCGAAAAACGCTTTCTTCCATCATAACATAGGCGGTCAGCTTCTCATCCTGTTTCTCCATTTCCTCTATCAGTTCCATCTGATAGTCGCTGCCCTGACGTTTTCTTTCACTTTTCAGCCATCTGCTGGTTCTGTCTATGAAGCTGTAGTGCGGTTTACCCGCCATAAGCTGCAGCATGAAAAACGGCAGGTCAACATAAACATGAACACATTCATGAACGATTGTTACAAGAACGTCCGTATCAAATCTCATCTCGTCCAGATTTACAACAATGTCTCCGGCTTTGAACTTGATTGGCTCTCCGTCTCCATCCAGCACTTCCATATCCGAAAAGATAATCCGTCCCTTTACACCGTCACCCTTGCCAAGATGCTCTTTGCGGAGGCGCAGCTTCATGCGGCGGTATCTTTTGTTCAGCCATCTGCTCAGTCTTTTTACGAGCAGCTCTCCGTTAAGTCTGGTAGGGGCTTCCAGAGCCTCCGGGTAAATATCCTGCAGCATTTTTCTCGCAAGGATCGGGAAATCCTTTGCTGTCAGGTTCGGTCTGAGTATCCGGTTGGTCGTCCATTCACTCTGTGCTGTAATGCGGTCTTCCGGAAAATACTGTACAGGTGCCGTAATCGGACCGCTGCAGGTCTTATAACCGTTAACACCATAGAGGTCAAATGTGTAACGAAACCGATAATCGATCGTCCTGCGAGTATCCCGATACACGAGCATTGTTTTGTCACCGCAGTAATGCTCCGCAGGGACTTTGAGCATAAAATCAGCACTGACGATCACATCAACCTTGAAGTCATCAAGCCGCTGCTCCCATGAGCTTTCCACACGCTTCACATAGCACCCCTCAAATTCAACGGAAAGAGCGTCCGTCATACCGAGAGCCTCTGTAATATCCGTGGGGCAAGTCTGTGCCAGGAAACGCAGTGCTTCCCCGAAATCCTCATGGAGATTGTTCTGAAGCACGTCCAAAACTGTATGCACTTTCTCAGCACTATCCTCATCAATATTGATATCCGGTGTGGCTGTCGGCATCATTACAAGCGAACTTCTGCCGTTCATTTCCAGAACAGTAGAGGCATAACCTTCGCTGTATCCGTGGTTCAATCCTCTGTCGGACGAACTGAAAAGACTGGCAATGCCGATGCAGTCATGCAGCGCACAAAAGCGTTCCAGCTCAGCAAGCTCGAACGGTGTGCAGGTGCGCCGATAGTATGCTGCTTCCTCCTTCGAGACAAAGGCACCAGCTCCCAATCTTGCACGGATATTGGCTCTGTCTCTGGACGGCTTGTATCCTGTAGTTCTCTTTCTTCTTCTCGTTTTCTTTGCTTTTTCCTCCTGTTCAATGATATCCAGGATATCGGGGTACTGATAAGTATCCTGAATCCAGTCCGGTGTACTGCCAAAGTTATAGTATTTCGATCTCATGTCTTTCCCCCTGTTTACTGTTATAGTCCTGTGTCTCCTGATATGCTCTCTTGTTTTTTTCACATCTGTAGTTTCAACAGCAGTAAATACCTTTTGGCGAAGGTGGGGTCACAACCATAGAACAGAAACAGTTTGCGGTGATCGTTCATATGTCATATAAGCCTGACAAAGCTTCCGCGCCGAATCGTTCATATGTTCGCTTTTGTCTGTGTGCTTCCCATTATACACCATCAGGAACTTCTTGTCAATATCTTTTGCAAAGAATTTCTTTTCTTTTTTCTATTGACAGAAAAGCTATTGTGTGCTATAATGTATTCAACAAGTGTTCTGAATACAGGCAAAGTGTATCAGAACGATGCTGTGAAGCGGTCACTGCAGCTTTTGGCATAGCACCACTGTGCATTTTTTGAGTCATAATTGGAACGGAGGATGTTGTTATGAGTACCGATGATAAGCAACTCAGGAAAACAACAAGTAAAACAAAACGAACCGGAGGAGAGGAAACGGCACCTAAGAAACCGGTCGCGCCCAAGGCTGCCAATGCAGCTCTGACTACTGATGCACAGCTTCACTTGGCAGATTCCGGAATAAAAGCACCATCTGCCAGCAGCGTAGACGAAACTGTGAAGTTCGGAGCTGCTATAAAGGCCTTCAGAGCCAAAGCAGGCTTTTCACAAGCTGAACTTGCTGAGATCGTTCACGTCAGCCGAAACACGGTAGTGAAATGGGAAAACGATGGGTACAAGCCGGATCACGATACGATCATCGAGTTATGCAAGATTCTGGGTATGTCTCTGGATGAGCTGTACGGCATCGCCACAACCTCTGTTTCTCAGCAGGAACTTCGGATGATCCGTGAATTTCGCCGCATCAGTCCGGTCGGACAGAAGGTCATCGAGAAAATGATCTATCATATGCTTGATGAGGAACTGAAAGCGAAGGATGAGCTGATGAAAGCGTCCTTTGAACTTTTCGAGACACCGTACACGAAAGCAGCGGCAGGATCGGGTACACCATATTCCGATGAGGAACTGACATATTGCTTTATGAGAAAAACCGACAGAAACCGCGCAGCCGATGCAGTGGTCGGTGTTGTCGGTGACAGTATGTTGCCCGTCTATCACGATGGTGACAGCGTTTACATAGAATACTGCGATGATGCCTATCCGGGTGAGGATGTGGTCTGCAACACACCGGACGGACTGATCATCAAGAGGCTTTCTGCCGACCACAAGCTGTTTTCTGTCAATCCGAAGATCCCATACACCAAGAAGGATGACAGCTATAAGATTCAGATCGTTGGCAGAGTGCTTGGAATTGCAGAAACATCCGATTTCCCGGCTGAGGGCGAAGATAAGATACTTGAAATGCTGTTTGCCAGAGAAATACGCCTGTTCAAGCAGGAACACAGAATATATGAGGACTGATAACGAATGGCAAAACTGATATTCCGATATGGCGCAATGGGCAGCTCCAAGACCGCCAATGCGCTGATGGTACGGTATAACTATGTCGAGAAGGGCAAGAAGGTCGTGCTACTGAAGCCGAGATGCGAGGACAGGGACGGCGAAAGTATTATAAAGTCTCGCATCGGCTTGGAAGAAACCTGCGAATTTGCGGAGGACTTTCTGGAACAGTACAGCGGTGAGCATTATGACTGCGTCATCGTGGATGAGGTACAGTTTCTCGGAGAGAGCATCATCGACAGGCTCAGTGACCTGGTCGATGAGCATGGTATCACCGTCATCTGCTACGGTCTGCGGACGGACTTCCAGAGTCACCTGTTTCCCGGTGCAAAGCGGCTCATGGAACTGGCGGATGACATTGAGCAGATCAAGACGATCTGCTGGTGTGGCAAGCGGGCGCACTTCAATGCTCGGCTGCTTAACGGAGAAATGGTCACGGAGGGAGAGCAGGTACAGCTTGGAGGAAACGAGAGCTACACGGCGCTTTGCCGCAAACACTATAAGCTGAGAATGATCGAGGGCTGAAAGGTCGTGATTTCATGTGTACACGCTTTTATGTAGAGCCTGCTTATTACGCTCCAATTATCAGTAGAGCGCAGAAGCTGAAGCTCGCTGATGACATGATGAGACATCTCAGCAAACCGCTTACCATGTCAGGCGAGATGCGACCGACAGATGTTGTGGCGGTTCTTGCTCCGAATAAGGAGGGTAATGTATCGGTTTTCCCGATGATATGGGGATTCAGCCACGAGGCAACCGATGCTCCTATCGTCAACTGCCGTTTGGAGACAGCAAGTCAGAAAGAAATGTGGAAGGACTCATGGTTCCGGCGGAGGTGCGTGATCCCGTGTAGTTGGTATTTCGAGTGGGAACACTTCAGAAGTCCGGACGGAAAGAGGTCGAAGGTCGGCGACAAGTATCTGATACAGCCGAAAGGAGCCGAATCTATGCTGCTTGCCGGATTGTATCGGATTGAGGAACGTAGAGGGCTGCAAGTGCCTGTGTTCTCAGTTCTCACAAGGAATGCTGTGGGCGATCTGAGAGGAATTCATGACAGGATGCCGCTGATCCTGCGGCGAGAGGATGTAGATGCATGGGTCCGACCAGACGGGAATCCGAGGGAGATTGCTGAGAAAGGTTTGACGGAGATGTGTTTTGAGAAAACTGGATAATAAGAGGCTCTGTGGAAGGACACGCAGTATGAAGCGGTGCATTCTTCGTCAGAGCTTTTTTAATCAATAGTCGATTGTACAACGTTGTCGGTGAAGATGCTTCTGAGGTCGAACAAAAAATTTACTTTTTAGACGAAAAAATACGGATCGTGTATTGAAAATATAAGCGGATTGTGGTATAATAGAATATGGGGTTATTTACCCATTCGCAAAAATCGTCTATACTGGAGGGAGCGAGTATGCGCACGATAGAATTACCACCATATGCACCCACGTTGATTGAATCCACAAGAGCAATCGGTTACTCATTAGATGCTGCAATTGCGGATATTATCGATAATAGCATTGCTGCCTGCTCTAAAAATATAGATATATTTTTCTTCCCCGTTGGTGATGCTTATATAGCTGTGCTTGATAATGGCAACGGTATGGATGCATCTGAAATTGATATAGCTATGCAGTATGGAAGTAAAAATCCATTAGATGTAAGAGCTACAAATGACCTTGGAAGATTCGGTTTGGGATTAAAGACCGCATCATTATCTCAGTGTCGGGTTCTCACCGTTATCTCCAAAAAAGGTGATTGCATAGAAGGAAGAAGATGGGATATCGACTATGTTGCACAAACTGGTCAATGGTCCTTAATTGTACTTGATCATGATGAGATGCGTACAGTTCCACATTTTGAATCTTTGTGTCAATATGACTCTGGTACATTAATTGTGTGGCAGGAGCTTGATCGTCTGAAATCCGGTGAGATAAACTTTGAAGAAGTGCTTGGAAAAAAGATAGATGGTGTCAGAGAACATATTGCCCTTGTATTCCACAGGTATCTATCTGGTGAATCAGGATTGAAAAGAATTAAAATTAGTATCAATAACACAGCTATAGTTCCATTCGATCCGTTTTTATCCGGGAAAAGTCAGCAACCTATGGATGATGAGATACTAAAAATCCGTGGAGAGAAAATAATAGTCAGACCGTATATTTTACCACATACATCGAAAATGACAGCAGATGAAATCAAGCGATTAGGCGGAAAAGACGGATTAAGAAAACAGCAGGGCTTCTATGTTTACCGAAATAAGCGACTACTTGTATGGGGAACATGGTTCAGAATGATGCGAAAGGGAGACTTATCAAAGCTCGCCCGTATCCAAGTTGATATTCCCAATACGCTAGATGATCTGTGGACATTGGATATAAAGAAATCCTCTGCTCTACCGCCAGCGGAGGTACGAAAAAATCTTGAACTAATAATCGAAAAAATAGCAGAGAAAAGTAAACGAACTTGGGTATTCCGCGGGAAGAAGGAAACTGACGACTCAATTGCACACGTATGGAATCGGATGAAAGCAGCAAAAGGCGGATTTTATTACGAAATCAATCGAGATCACCCAGTGGTAGAACAGATTCGTAGCAATCCCGAGTCTGCCCAAAAGTTATTAGAGAGTCTACTTCACTTAATTGAATCATCTTTGCCGTTAAATCAGTTATATATAGATTTAAATAATGATGAGCAAATTAAAAACGACCAAATCCTAGCAGAAAAGGAAATAATACAGATGATAAGAGAAGTTCTCGCAATACAGTCTTCGCTTGAAGCTCAGAAGCGAATGTTGGAAATGCTTGAAACGATAGAACCTTATATCAATTATCCTAATGCTGTTAAAACTATAAAAAAGGAGTTCGGAATATGAGTGCAAATACATTTGAGCCTCTTGAAAATATGATTTCGGCTGGAATCAATTCTGATTTTCCAGAAGCACCTCCGACAGAGACTGAGTTTAATGAAAAAGCCGAAAAGCTCCGCATGGCGTTGCAGGGGGTATATCCTGTTACTGACGAAGAGTTTGAAGGCATCAAAAGGCGACTCAGAGAAAGAATAGCCGTCCAAATGGATATTGGTGTGTATATTCAAGACCGAAATAACGGTCATCAGTCATGGCTTCCGGCAAAGAAATCTCAGTTTGAGTTTTTCTTCTGGGATCGATACAAACGATATCTTGAAGGTGCAAAGCACTGGAATCCGCGTGTGACAGCTTCATTAGGTCAAGTTGCGGAGGAAATATTGGATTTATGCGGTGACCCTTCGCAGGAAGCTTTTTCTATTCGCGGCCTTGTTCTTGGAGATGTCCAATCAGGTAAAACCGCAAATTACACCGCAATTTGTAATAAGGCGGCTGATACAGGCTATCGCTTGATTATTGTTCTCGCTGGCATGATGGAAAACCTGCGTCAACAAACTCAAGAACGCCTTGATGCTGAGTTTGCAGGAAGGAAAAGCGAGTATTTCCTTGATCCTAAAGCCGCTGAAGAAACAAAGAATATACCGGTCGGTGTCGGAAAGTACTGTGGACAGGCAGGTGCTTCAAAAAAAATCGCATCGTTCACATCTGTAAGCAAGGACTTTGATAGCGGTATTCTGCGTAGCAATAATCTTAGTCTCGAAAACGTCAATTGCCCAGTATTGCTTGTAATAAAAAAGAATAAGAGAATTCTGAACAACTTGATTACTTGGTTACGCAAAAACAACACTTTAAACGCAAATGGCAAGATTGCAGATCTACCGTTATTACTGATCGATGATGAAGCCGATAATGCTTCAGTAAATACAAAAGATCCTGATTCTGATCCGACTGCAATCAATGCTGGCATCAGATCATTGCTTGGATTATTTCAACGTGTTACATATCTTGGAATAACTGCTACACCTTTCGCAAACATCTTCATTGATCCCACCATAGATGAAGATTTGTTTCCTGCTGACTTTATTTACACATTAAAACCGCCAACAGATTATATCGGTGCAGAGCGAATTTTCGGAGAGAACAGTGACTCCGAACATATGCTTGAGGAAATTGATACTGTCGAAAAAGAGTTATACATCCCCACAAAGCATAAAAAAGATTTGATTGTAGACGATCTGCCTTCAGATATGTACAAAGCAGCATATTATTTCCTCCTTGTCAATGCAATAAGGGATTATCGAGGCGATCTCGGTACTCATAGAACTATGATGGTTCATGTCAGCCTATTCACTGATGTTCAAGGACAAATCAAAGATATTTATAATGAATGGCTTGTCAGCGTACAATCTGCGTTGCGTAACTACTCGAAATTATCACCTGAAAAAGCAGAAGAAATACACCATATTCATATGCTTCACCAAGTGTGGGATGAGTTCAATTTATCTGATATCTCCGGTGTTTCGTGGGAATGTATATTAAACGACTATCTATGGGAAGCCGCAGAGCCAGTATGTGTTAGAGCTGTAAATAGCAAGACTGGCGCTGCGAGCTTGGATTACTATGCTCATATTGAGGATGGACTGAGAGTTATCGCAGTCGGCGGAAATAGTATGTCAAGAGGTCTTACATTAGAGGGACTTTGTGTTTCGTACTTTTTCCGCAATACACAAATGTATGATACCCTTATGCAGATGGGGCGCTGGTTCGGTTACAGACCAAATTACGGTGATCTTGTTAAGATATGGTTGTCTCTTGATGCTATGGACTGGTACGGTCAGATAACAAGAGCAGCAGAAGAATTGAAGGATGAGATTACTGCTATGCGTAATGCTCATCAAACGCCGCGTGATTTTGGATTAAAAGTTCGCCAAGATCCTGGAACTCTTATTGTTACTGCGCGTAATAAAATGCGTACAGCTACACAGCTTAACCAGCCAGTCACAGTATCAGGGCATTTACTTGAGACACCGCGCTTAAAGTCTGCGCCTGTAATCCTTAAAGAAAACGAGCAAGTGTTCAAGGGCTTTATTGCAAAACTTGACGAAATGGGAACAAGGCTTGAACAAGACGTTGAAAGAACTCATGGACACTTTTTCTGGGAAAAGTTATCTGGAGTCGCCATTGCTCAATTTCTGCGCGACTTTGAGACACACCCGTGGCATTTGAGCTTTAATGGACGTGCTTTAGCTGAGTATACTGAAAAGTATCATTCTGGCGATGAATGGGATGTTGTTCTTGTGTCCAGCGGTGAAGGGAAAGCCTATCCATACCCAATAAAATGTGGAGATACAGAGCTTGTATTACATCAAACTGCCAAGCGAAAGGTGTCAATAAAAAATAAGAGTATTTATGTCAGCGGTACTAAAGTTCGTGTTGGATCAGGTGGCTGTACAAAAATAGGCTTACTTAAGGACGAAATCAGAGAAGCCGCAGATGCATTTAAAAGAGAAAAGAACAAAAAGAATGTCCCGGATGAAGCGTATTTAATTGAAAAGAGAGCGCCAATTTTAATGCTCCATATTATCGAAGTAAGCGAAGTTATTGATTCTGATGATCCTACATATAAGGTTCCAGAATTCTTGTTTGCTATCGGTGTCGGCATTCCAAAAAACAAACTCGGCAATAGAACTGTCACATATATGGCCAATATGATCGAAATAGAAAACTGGATTGCACCGGAAGAGGATTACTATGATGAATGATTACGAACAGCAATTACACAATGCTTGGAATCGTGTAACATACAATGGTGCTACTGTTCGGCTTGCCGTTCAGCATTCTCTTGAATGGTATGTTGGATACTACACCGCATCTCAAAAGGCTGTTATTCTTATCAGTGACTCTCCTGTAAAAAATGTCGAATCACTGAAAAGCATAGCATTCAATTGCGCACAACGTCAAGATGGAAAATATGCACTTGCCTTTATACTGCTTTCAAAAGAGATGGAAGAAGTGTATATAACAATGTGTGGCGACATAATTCGTTTTTCAAGTATTGAATCTTCTCCTGCAAAAGCACTGATTCAAGTGATAGGAAGATATAAGCAGTGGATTAAACTGCTGGAACATCAAAGAAGTGCTTTAATGGGATCTTCTGCGCAAAAAGGTCTTATAGGGGAATTATACTATCTTAAAGCCCGTTTAGAATCGGGTATGAACGAAGAAGATGCTCTAATCGGATGGGTCGGTCCAGAGGGCGCAGATCAGGATTTCCAATACACTGATGGATGGCACGAAATCAAAGCTACTGGCATATCCTCATCGGAAGTTGGAATTTCATCAATTGAGCAGCTAGATAACGATGAAACGGGAGAGTTAATCATAGTTCGTATAGATAAATGCGCCGATGAAAAAAAAGGAAGCATCACTCTGCGTTCTATGGTACAATCCATTTTTCCTCTATTACACAGTAATTATTCAGCATTTGAAGCATATAATGCAAAGTTAAGTAAAGTAGGATATATGGATCTCCCAGAATACGATCAACAGTTCTACTATATATCGGGAAAAGAAATCTATTCAGTTGACTGTGATTTTCCACGCTTAAGGCGGGCTTCTCTACCATCTGAAGTTACCCAGTGTAATTATTCCCTGAGTATAGCTAGCATAGAAAAGTGGAAAAAATAAGGAGATGACCTTATGGATTCGCAAGAGTTTAGACAAGAATTTCTTACAAGCGTTAAAGCGGCAGCCGCAGTATCTGGCGAAGGTTCATGTGCTGCGTTCGTCGATGAAATGGCTCAGTATTTAATTGATGTAGAGGTACTTGCAGATTTTCAGCCATCGTTTTATACCGCAACCAAAAGCAATAGGAAATACCGTGTTGATGGATATAATTACGATGATTTTGATGATTCCTTGTATCTGATTATAGCCTCTTATTCAGGTACTGGTGAAGATAGCACACTAACCAATACTATTGCGAATCGCTTATTCGGCCAACTCCGTCTGTTTATAGAGATGGCTTTAAAAAGTAATTTGTATGAACAGATAGAAATGAGTACTCCCTGCTCGGATCTAATTGATTTAATGCGTCGAAATAAGGAACGTATCCGCAAGTATAAGCTTATTATTTTTACAGATTCGGAAATGAGTGCATCTATCAAAAATATAGACATTGAAGCTATCGACGAAATACCTGTTGAAGGACAAATCTGGGATCTTGAACGGTTGTACAGAGTTTGTTGTTCAGATTTGAGCCGTCAGATTGTTGAAATCAACTTTTTAGACTTCTGTGAAGAAGGAATTCCTTGCATTGAAGCAAGTAATGCTAAATCAGAAAACTACACAAGCTACCTCGGAATAATCCCCGGCAGTGTATTAGCCGATATTTACGATAAATATGGTAGTCGGTTACTTGAAGGCAATGTCAGATCTTTTCTTTCGACCAAAGTGGCAGTTAACAAACAGATTCGAACAACGCTTTTGAAAGAGCCGAAAATGTTCTTTGCATTTAATAATGGCATATCTGCCACAGCATTAGATGTAGAAATTACGGACACAAATCATGGCCGTTTTATTACCTTTGCACGTGATTTCCAAATTATCAACGGCGGCCAAACCACTGCGTCTATTTCCAATGCTCGTTTTAGGGATAAAGCCGTTCTTGACGATGTATTTGTTCAGATGAAATTAACTGAGATTGCTGATACAGCATCCCAAGATGATACGGATACCTTAATTCGCAATATATCAAGATCGTCAAATAGTCAAAACAAAGTTAGCGATGCTGATTTCTTTGCAAGTCATCCGTTCCATCGGCGTATGGAAACCATATCACGAAAGCTGTTTGCACCCGCAACGGACGGCGCACAATATGAAACGAAGTGGTTTTATGAACGAGCGAGAGGTCAGTATTTGCAAGAGCAGATGCATCTTACACCGGCTAAAAAAAGGCAGTTCGCACTTCAGCATCCTAAGAATAAAGTCATCAAGAAAACTGATTTAGCAAAAGTACAAAACACATGGCTTATGAATCCTCATGTCGTAAGCCGCGGCGCACAGACTAATTTTAATGCGTTTGCGGAATGGATTGACGATATGTGGGAGAAAGATGATTCTGTTTTTAATGAAAGATATTATCAATCGACCGCTGCCTTGCTTCTAATGTTTCAATTTCTGGAGAGACAAATACCCAAACTTGCGTGGTATGAAGGCGGTTATCGAGCGAACATCATCTACTACACCGTAGCCTTGTTTCACTTACTAATTACACGTCAATTTCCAGGCAATGACTTCGATTTAATACTGATATGGAATAAACAAGATTTACCCGATATTGTTCAGCATTCTCTACTTGAATTATCCGAAAAAGTGTTTTATACTATAACTGACCCCAAACGCAGCATAATCAATGTTACACAGTGGTGTAAAAAACAGGACTGCTGGGATTCTGTGAAAAGAATTGTTTATACACTTCCAAAGGAAATAGAAATTTGTCTAACAGACAGCAGTACATCAAAAGCCGCTGAAAGGCAAGCGAAAAAAGACCAACGAATGACAAATGACATTAATTCCGAAGTCGAGGTTGTTAAGTACCCAGCAGATTTTTGGAAACGTTTAACGAAATTTGTCGTTGAACATCATTTGATTGATTTGAGAGACCAAAAAGCTCTTACTATTGCGTGCAGTATTCCTGAAAGAATACCTAACGCCGTACAAAGCAAGCGTTTGCTTGCAATTCTTGAGAAAGCAAAGGACGAAGGATTCAAGGATGAATAAGAAGACACAGAAACCTAATCAGCCAAAAAAGAAAAAAATCAGATACTGCAATGTTATAGATCTATTTGCAGGCGCAGGCGGCTTGAGTTTAGGTTTTGAGCAAGTAAAAGGCGAAGTAAGATTTAAAATAAGAGTCGCCTTTGAAAACAACCCCAATATGCAAGAAACCTATAAGAAGAACCATCCAAGCACTGAAGTTCGCGGCGATGTCTGTGAAGCCGATTTCAGACAAATCAACCGGGAATTTGGACCAATTGATGTGGTCATTGGAGGTCCTCCTTGCCAAGGCTTTTCAAATGCAAATCGGCAACGATATGCAGCGATAAACCTTAATAATAAACTTGTAAAACAATACATAAGAGCCATAACAGAACTACAGCCTAAAGCGTTTGTAATGGAAAACGTGAGTATGCTGAAATCGGATGTTCATCGCTTTTACATGGAAGAGTCTGATGTAAGCAAAATTGAAAGATATCAGATCGGAACAAAAGATACTCCTCTCGTCCTCCTTGACAAGCAGTACTATTTTGAGGGAGCAGAAGACTATATTGGTCAAGCATTAATTATAGACAGTTATATCTGGCCCGAGCAACTTGAAAACGAATTAAGAGTTATATACAAATGCTCAAAAAATATTGCTAAACTGAAGGCTACTCTTGAAAAACACAAGGCTCGAATTGAGAAAGCCGTATCAATGTATTATGATTTGATCAAGGAGTACAATACCGAAAATCACATTATAATAAAATCACGAGAAGCCTGTGATATAGTATTACAGTATTTTTCTGGTGATTGCAGTATCAGCGATATCCGCCCAATAATCGAACCGGCGATTATGATTCAACGCATGTTGAGTCGAATGAAGGAGATTATAGATAATAACATAGTTATTGATAGCATAAGTACAGACAACGGCATTGTAGCATCCATACGCACATTTGCGGTGTTTGAGTATCTTTCCAAGATCCTCCAGTCTGAAGATTATAAATATGCCCTTAAGCCTGATGTTATATGTGCAGCGGATTACGGTGCACCACAAAAGAGAATGAGGTTTGTAATTGTCGGTGTCAAACGCAGTATTGCTAGTGAAGCACTTTTGCCTACTCCACGATTTAAGCCTGAAGAGTATCTTACTGTTCGCCACGCTATTGAGGATCTTGAAGGCGTAACTACGGTTGATGACATATCACAGGATCATGGAACGCCCGTAGCCTTACCTGAAACAAAGGGGCCGTTGTCTAAACTAAGGGATTCTAATACCATTTGGAATCATATCATAACGCGAACAACCCCAACAGCACTTAGCAGGTTCAAAGCAATCAAACAAGGTGAGAATTTTCATGCCTTATCAGATGATTTAAAATCTAATACGTATACAGACCCTTCAAGAACACAGAATACTATTTATTTGCGATTGAATTATGATGAACCTTGTGGAACAGTTGTGAATGTAAGAAAATCCATGTGGATTCATCCAACCCAGGATAGAGCAATAAGCGTCAGAGAAGCCGCTCGATTACAGACTTTTCCGGATAGCTTTATCTTTTGTGGAACAAAAGATCAGCAATATCAGCAAGTTGGTAACGCAGTCCCACCCATAATGGCAAAAGCAATAGCAAAAAAAGTTGCAAAGCTCTTAAAATAAGTGGGATCGAAAACAACCACAAAAGGAGGCATCGCCTTGTACACTTACATCGTCTTTGATGTGGAAACGCCCAATCGCTACAATAATCGTATGAGCGCAATAGGAATAACAAGAATTACAGACGGTGTGATTACCGACTCCTTCTTCTCCTATGTTAATCCAGAAGTGCCGTTCGACAGCTTTAATACAGAGCTGACTGAAATAGACGCCACCACTGTGGCCGATGCTCCTACATTTCCGGAACTGTGGAAAACCATAAAACCTTGGATGGAGACTGGCATTCTTGCTGCCCATAATGCGGTATTCGACCTTTCTGTTTTGAAAGCGTGCTTAACCGCCTACAATATCACATGGAGGAAGTCCGTACGTTATCTCTGCACTGTCCAAGCCGGACGGAAGCTCCTTCCCAATATGAAGCACAATCTGAATGTCATGTGTGAGCATTATGGAATAAGCCTCGACCACCACAAGGCTGACAGCGACAGCAGAGCCTGTGCTGAGATACTGCTCAGATATATTGCTGACGGTGCTGACGAGAAGCAGTTTATACGTACTTATCGACTTGCATAGTTTCACCAGAAAGGAGTCCATGGATGTCCACAGACGAAATGAATACCCCTACAACCACAGACGATGACGCCGTCCCTCTCCTTGACCGAAATCTATACCGCACCATTAAGAAGATGGATCGTAATACCTTGGAGGGCTTGCTCAACGACCTCTTCGAGCGTGGCCGCAAGAAAGGGCTTGCAGAAGCCGGCGTGATCGTTGCTGAAGCCGAGGATGACTGCGATGACGACAAAACATTAGACCTCCGAGCAGTTGAAGCCGATATCAAGAAGATACGCGGTATCGGTGAGAAACGAGCCGAGGAAATCATGGGAATCTTTGAGAGACATCTTGGAATATAGTATATCCGTCACATCGGCAACCATGCGTCACTCTATCAACACTTAGTTGATTGCCAAACCCGGATTTTTCGATTATACTGTATGCAGGAGGTGATCCACATGGATCTTGGAAAAACGGGGCGGCTGATCTCAAAGAAGAGAAAAGCACTTAACCTGACATTGGGACAGTTATCGGAAAAGCTGGGCGTGACACCACAAGCAGTGCATCTATGGGAATCTGGAAAAAGATATCCTGATGCTTCATCTCAGGTTATGATTCACAAGATTCTGAACCTGAACCCTGTTGAACTGATATCGGGACTGGAAATGTTCGATGACGAGTTGAAGAAAGCTATCAGTTCCTACATGAATAGAATTGATGAGAAGGTGTTTGTCTCGGGCATGGTGCAGGATGAAGATGGAAATGACGAATACTTGGATCTATCTGAGTTTGAGGTTGTGACAACGGATAAAGATGGAAATCTCTCTGATAAGTGGATTCCCTTTACCGACTACTACAATGTGGAGCCTCCAAAGGACAAGCCGAGTGACAGCTCTGATGCTCCAAGAACACCATACGATCCGACTAAGATTTATCTGAACCATTTGGACAGCATACTGACTATCCCTGTGGAATTGCTAAAGGCAATGGGAAACCCGTTGTATTTTCACATTGGTCGAAAGAACGGTGATTTGTTGATTATCACTGAAAATGAAATGGGCGAAAACAGCTTTGACATTCCAGAGAAGGTTTACAACGGGAAGTGGCGGGGCATTAAAGTACATGGCGGAGAATTCGGACGCGCTCTGTGCGTTGAAATGGGAGTTCGACACTGCACGGATCTGTTAGAAATCGCACCGGAAATCGACACTAAAAGAAATATAGCGGCCATTCATCTAGATGAAGTGAAGCGATCTACGGCAGACATTGTGTCTTCAGATTTTCTTCTCCCACAGTGGCAGTATGAGGAATTTGGAAGAGAAGATGATATTGGTGATCGTGATGAATAATCGAAAATAGTTTCTTGGAGGGGCATCTCACCCCTCCATTTTCATACCTATTTCACAGTTCGTCTATTGAAAACAAGGTGCAGATATGCTATAATAGGAATATAACAATTATGCTGCTGTTAATCATCCTTAGTATTTTGTGCGAAACGGAGGTGTTCCGAATATGCCGTCAAACCGCAATGCAACCGTTGACACCAAAGACCTTGTAGCGACCATAGCTTATCTTATAGGTGTGAAGATACACATTGTAGAGAAATGCTTTGATGCGGAATGTCATGAGCTGTTACAGAAATTGTACAGCTCCCAGGCAGCTACGACAATCCGCTATCTCTGCAAGCTGCGGACAGCTCTGTTCCTGAAATACAAGAAGACCGACTATGAGATGCGGAATAATTTGAAGAACCTGAATACGCTTGAATGGTACGATGCGGAAAACATCAAGACCTTAGAGTCATGGGGCATCCCAATCATCAAGGCAAACTATCGCTCCGAAAAATATATGCTCGACCTCAACAAGCTGATCGCCAACCACTTGCTATCAGCGGTTAAGGTGCTGACAGGCATATCTCCGAAAGCCGGAAGAATATGCTTGTCCGCTTTCATGGTATAGTTTGCAGCCGTGGATTCCTTTACACGGCGCAGGATACTGCGGTGCCACTCAGAAAACAGCTCTGCTACAGTTAAAGTGCAGTACCCCTGCGGTCGATGTTGTCGATGAATGGCTTGGACACGCTCTATGCACTGCTCTTTGGTGCGTGCGAGGACATATAAAAACGCCCTTTTTCCGTCAGGTTTCTTGCCGTTTGGAACTCTCGACTCGTAACGACCGTCCTTGCGCAAATATAAATTCATGTCATATCCTCCTCAATTTCTCCTCATTGTTTAATTTGCACCAATTTCAATCCACTGTATAGAAATTTTGTCTACGAAATTTTCTGAATCCCCTTGCAATTTTCTGGTATTTGTGATATACTTAATGTAAAGTACCTGTCGAAGTTTGTCAAGGGACATCGGAAGGCGAGAGCATCAACGCCCCCTTCGCAAAAGACAGTATTTTGCGACACTGAGTTGTATAACGCATCACGATTATTATGATGCGCATATCCTGTTTGGATTATGCAACTCGGCTTTTGTTTACGATTAATTATAGATTTCTAATTGTACTATTTCAGAAGGGAGGCTTATACAATGACTCCAGAGCAACAGAAGCATCAAGAAGACTATTTTATTGCTAAGCGGAGATATGAAAATGCTTTTGCCGAGAAACGACGTGCTGAAAATGAAATTAACAATATTCTTAATCGCAGGCAGCAAATAATTAATGCGATTAACGAACTTGCCGCTGAGAGGAACAGAAATACTGATTCACTTTCGGAAATTCAGAGGTCATCGGCTCAAAATGGTGATTTTGATGCTAGTGTCAAGGATACTGAAACTAAATTAGAAGCTGCTTCATCTGGCTTTTTGGCAATAGGTGAATCTTCAGTGGGAACGCCTCAAAGGTTAACAGAGGTGTTTGATGAAAGAAACCGTAACTCTAAATCATCAATAGCAAATGCTTTTGAACAGATGAAGAACATCGGAAGCTCAATTCAACGTAAGATAGATGATTTAAGCCGCCAGATTTCCCAGCTTGAGCAGGAAATGGAAGATGGCAAGAACAGAGAACGCTATCTCAATAATGTGATCGCAGAGCAGAATCATATTATGAACAACGCTTCTATCGAAATGGCATATCACAAGAATCATATGAACGACTGATATAGGTGATTTTTTGTATGGCAACAATAACTTTGTACAAGGATAAGGTCAATGGAGTAGGAAGTCTTCTAGATGACATTATCAAATCGTCAAATAATTTGAATGTGCAACTTGGAACGCTGAAGAATACTCTTCAAGGTGTTGATAGTAGCACCTGTAATTTACAGGATACAATTGACAGCATTAGTTCTTCATCCAAAAGCGAGAATGATAAAGTTGAAGATTTGAAGCGACTTAATGGAAGACTTACAGAATTTATCGAGATGGTCTCACACAGGGATTCATCAGCAAAATCTGAAATTGAAAGAGCCAAGGAAGACTTCTATACAAAGTACTCCTATTTAAAACCAGAGTGTGAAAAGTCAACATGGGAACACATTTGTGATGGATTAAAATCAGCTTGCGAGTGGTGCAAAGAACACTGGAAGGAGATTTGCTTAGTATTAGAAGTCATAGTTGCAATCGTATGTTTATGTATTCCGGGACTTCAAGGTGTCGGTATGATGATCCTGACGGGAATGCTTATTGGATTTCTAAGCGGAGCCATTATGGGAGGTCTTGCTGGATACGCTCAATATGGTGTCGCTGGAATTCTGCCCGGAGTAATCGACGGTGCTGAAAACGGAATGCTCATAGGTGGATTAATGGGTGGTCTTGGTGGTGCAGGTGCATTAGCAGGAGCAACCTTTGGGTGTAGTGCTGCTATGACAACAATCTTTTCAGTATCTACAAAGATTACAATCGGCATGATGGCGTTCGACCTAACTGCCCTTGCGTACAATTTCCAGAATCGGTTTCTATATGATACGGGTATCAATCTTGGGTTAGTTGATCCGACTGCTGGAAGATTTATTTCTGATCTGAATCAAAAGGCTCACTCAAATCCATTTTATAATGCTTTACAGCTTGTTGCTGGTGGAGCTGCGGCGTTCTCAGGCGGATATGTCCGAACCGCAGCTTGTTTCATAGCCGGAACGGTTATTGCTACTGTCGATGGATTTGTTCAAATTGAAAACATCAAGAGCGGCGACGTTGTTCTCTCTACTGATGTAGATGCCATGCGAACGAGATATATGCGAGTTCTTGATACATATATTCGTGAAGTCGATAAACTTGTTCATCTTACGATTAATAATGAAACCCTTATCACGACGGTTGATCATCCGTTTTATGTCAATGGTCACGGTTTTGTCAGAGCCGAAGCTCTTTGCATAGGTTCTCAACTAATGGATGTACACGGCAATATTTGCTATGTTGAACACATCTTTCATGAGAAACTACGTGATGAGAAACGGACAGTTTATAATTTCCAAGTTGACGATTATCATACTTATCATGTTGGATATCAAAAAATATTAGTACACAACGCAGGTGCTGAGTATCAATTGCCGGATGCATTCGATTACTTATCCGAGGAAGCTAAACAAAAGCAAATTGACGCTCTGAAAAGAATGAGCGATTCTGATAGAGAAACTTATATGCAAGTCGTTGAGAAAGAGCCGCAAATAACTGCTAAAGTACAAGAGATTACTTCTAAAGCGGGGGGTGAACTGGAAGGATTAGACTATAGGCTAAAAACCCCTACATCAACATATGAAAAGATGTACGGAAGGGCCACAAGCAAGCCGATTACGGAAATGAACGATCTTATTCGTTACACTGAGATTTTCGAGCCTGATCAATTAGCTGAAGGAACAAATCTTAGCTTACAAGAATTTGAAGCGAATGGATACTCAGTAGCGAGAGTGAAAAACACGTGGGGGGATACGTCAAATCCTTATAACGGCATAAATGCAACTATCGTAAGTCCAGAAGGTCAAGCTTTTGAAGTTCAATTTCACACGCTTGAGAGTTTCAATCTAAAGAACGGGCAACTTCATAGTTTATATGAACAGTGCCGAGTGCTCTCCCCCTCGGATCCGATGGTGGCTCAACTCAATGATGAAATGTTTGCCTTATCAGAAAGCTTACAAAAGCCGCTAAACATAAATGAGGTGTTGAATAAATGATTTATTTCAGATTGTTAGACCAGCTTAATAAGGATGAAATCGTAAAACAGGAATCTCGAAATGTTGAATATCAGTATTCGTTTGGGGATGAACATTGGATACGAAGCTCCATAATGATGATGTATCGCTGGGCTGATAATGATGAGTACGGGCAATTTGAGGAGATTCCTGAAGCTGAGGCGTTGATGTTACTTGATTCGCAACGTAATAAGTATAACCAGTTGCTTGAATTAGCGATTAAGGTTGCTACTGAAGCTCATGCAGGTCAGGTTGATAAAGGCGGAAAACCGTATATAAATCATCCGCAAGCTGTAGCAGCATCTCTGACCAATACAGAGTATAAAATAGTAGCTTATTTACATGATGTTTGTGAGGACACATCAATAACATTTGCCGACTTGAAAGATATGGGATTTACATACCGTATTGTAAATTCTATTCGTCTCCTTACAAAAACCGATGAATTGACATACGAAGAATATTTAAGAAGGCTTCGAATGGATAGCTGTGCAAGAGCTGTAAAAATGGCAGATCTAAAGCACAACATGGATATTACTCGCATTCCTAATCCAAGTGAAAAAGACTATGCAAGAATAGAAAAGTACAAAAAATCATTAGCTTTCCTTGAAAGCTCAACATACGTGGATTCTGATTTTAAGTTGTAAAAACAGTTTTCAAAGCCGAGAAATGTGCGAAAAAGGAGGTTTCCTATGGCAACGATTACTTTGTATAAAGACAAGATCAATGGAGTAGGCAGTCTCCTTGACGATATTATCAAGTCCTCAAACAACCTGAACGCACAGCTTGGAACGTTGAAGAACACGCTTCAAGGCGTGGACAGCAGCACCTGCAATTTGCAGGACACTGTTGATAGCATTAGTTCTTCATCCAAAAGCGAGAAGGATAAGGTTGAGGATCTGAAGCGGCTTAACAGCAGACTCACCGAGTTTATCGAAATGACAACCAGAAGAGATGCTTCTGCTAAGTCTGAGATTGAGAGAGCTAAGAAGGACTTCTACACCAAATACTCGTACTTAAAGCCTGATTGTGAGAAATCTCGCATGGAAAAAATCGTTGATGCGATGAAGAAGGCATGCGAGTGGTGTAAGGAACATTGGAAAGAGATAATGATAGCTATCGAATTAGTCGTAGCTGTTGTGTGCTTATTTGTTCCTGGCCTGCAGGGCGTTGGTACAGCGATTCTTACTCATATGCTGAAAGGACTTCTAATCGGACTTGCAGTCGGAGCCATAGTCGGGGGAATATCAGGGTATGCACAAGAAGGTGTAGGCGGGATATTGAAAGGCGCACTCAGCGGTGCGAGAGATGGTGCCTTAATGGGAGCAGCATTCGGTGGGCTTGGTGGCTTCGGTGCAGGCTTAGGTACTATAGGACAGTGTTCTACTGCAATTAACACCCTATTTAATGTATCAAGTGTCATTTCAGTTGGAATGCAAGGTTTTGATATGTTAGCGTTAGGCGATATGACGATGATGCGCTTAAGTAAAGACCTTGGATTCAATTATAATGGTGGGCAAATTGCAGCAGCCAATGCAAAGGCACACTCG
>Ga0129307_1001030_pt1 | contig 34450 bp, 31 predicted proteins | sample P1105metagenome_FD_94437 | JGI IMG/M metagenome (GOLD analysis project Ga0129307, IMG submission 94437) | Capybara group fecal microbial communities from Wisconsin, USA - P1105 metagenome | ecosystem: Host-associated > Mammals > Digestive system > Large intestine > Fecal | place: USA: Wisconsin...
GTCAGGGGGACGCTGTCCCCCTCATTCACCCCCTGCAAGGGAGATAACATCCCCCTTGACCCCGGAATGCCGCCTTCGGCGGTTTTTTATTATTTATTTAAAAGTAAACGCTGTTGCCCTGTTCTTTTGCCCTTTTATATTTGACTTGCTGACAAAGCTGTGATATAATAAGTATGTTCGCTCTTATATGAACAAAATACGGAATGTCAATACACATAATCTTTTTCCCATTTCAAGGGAGGTGTAAGCATCAGTAACAAGCTCAGACTTTATATATTAAAACTGCTGACACGTATCGCCGCTTTCGGCTTTCTTTCAGCGCTTTATTTAAGTGACAAAACGAAAATGACAGACTTCCTGACCATGAACATTTTCAAAAGTATCACTCCTCTGCATATAATCTGGGCAATGTTCATGGTCATAATGGTATCACACCTTTTTCCTAATAAGCTCAGATCAATGGCACTTCTCAAATCAAAGGAAAGATCCTATGTTCCTGTTGAAAACTATTCGGAATTTGATCTGCTCAGATATGTTCAGAAGCAGAATCAGAAGGCATGGACGGTTATGCTGGTCTGGCTTATAATAAACGGCATATGGGCACTTGTGTACCTTATTGGTATTATAGGCGAAGCTGAACTCTTCCTGCTTACAGGTTTCTATTTCCTTTGCGATTATATCTGCATTCTCTTTTTCTGTCCGTTCAGATCAAAGATAATGAAAAACAAATGCTGTGTAAACTGCCGCATTTATGACTGGGGACACTTCATGATGTTCACGCCTATGCTGTTCATCAAGAATTTCTTCTCATGGAGCCTTTTCTTCACATCAGTCATCGTTCTCATCAGATGGGAGATCCTTTACGCAAAACATCCCGAAAGATTCTGGGAAGGCTCGAACAAAATACTTCAATGTGCCAATTGCCGGGACAAGACCTGCAAGTTCAAGCACTGATCCCGATACATTCGGCAATTCTCAGATATGCTGATGTTCAGGGCAATATACATATTCTGTTATAGTCTGCGTCTGATTCTCCGGACCCATACTATAATGATCATCAAGACAATCAGGAAAGGACGTTATAATCATGTCACAAAAAACTACGGAAACTTCCTCCCGTGGAGGTTTCGCATCAAAACTCGGATTCGTACTGTCAGCCGCAGGTTCGGCTGTCGGTCTCGGAAACATCTGGAGATTCCCCTACCTTGCCGCTAAGTACGGCGGAGGCATTTTTCTTCTGATTTACCTGATCTTCGCAATCACTTTCGGCTTCACCATGATGGTGACGGAAATATCCATCGGACGCAAAACAGGCAAAAGCGTTATCGGCGCTTACAAAGCTGTTAACAAGCGTTTCTCTTTCCTCGGCTATCTTGCCGCTCTTATCCCGGGACTCATACTCCCTTACTACTGCGTTATCGGCGGATGGGTGCTGAAATACACTACCTCATTTGTCACAGGCAGCGGAAGGGACATGGCTAATGCTGCTTTCACATCAATTGACGGCACAGAGCTGACATTCTTTGAGAATTTCATCAGCCATCTCGGACAGCCTGCCCTTTTCTTTGTGATATACGTTGCACTTACTGCCATCGTCGTTATCATGGGCGTTGAAAAGGGTATTGAGAAAGTCAGCAAAATACTGATGCCTGTACTTCTTATCCTTATCATTGGTATCAGCGCATACACTCTTTCCCTTGACGGCGCAGGCGAGGGACTCAGATATTATATCCTCCCCAACTTCAGAGACTTCACTGCTGAAAAGCTGCTTAAAACTATCGCAGGCGCTGTAGGACAGCTGTTCTACTCAATGTCCATCGCTATGGGAATCATGGTAACTTACGGCTCTTACATGAGAAAAGAAGACGCTATCGAAGGCTCTGTCCGTCAGATCGAAGTATTCGATACTGCCGTAGCATTCCTTGCCGGTCTCATCATCGTCCCTGCTGTGTTCGTTTTCTCAGGCGGAGATGCTGCTGCTCTCAATGCAGGCCCCGGACTTATGTTCATAACTCTCCCTAAGGTATTCGACGCAATGCCGGCAGGTCAGTTCATCGGTGCCGCTTTCTTTATTCTTGTTGCCCTTGCCGCTCTTACATCTTCCATCTCCCTTATGGAAACAGTAACCGCTGTTGTAATGGAAAAGTTCAGGCTCAACAGAACAAAGAGCTGTATAGCTGTTGTTATCGCTACCCTTATAATAGGTATGCTCTCGGTTATGGGCTACAGCGTATGGGATACGGTCAAGATATTCGGTATGCAGATACTCGATTTCTTCGACTTCTCCACAAATAACATTATGATGCCGATTCTTGCATTCCTCACCTGTGTAATGGTCGGCTACGTCGTAAAAACGAAATATATCGAGGATGAAGTTATGCACGGCGAAAAGGCATTCCGTTCAAAGCTTCTGTACAACATTATGATAAAGTACATCTGCCCTGTCTGCATGATACTCATCCTTATAACACCGTTTGTATTCAAAAATCTTTGATAAACCAATAAGCGAGGTAATATATGAGAATACGTCACAAACCATGGGCTAAACCCGAACTTGAATCATGTTCATTCTATGTAGCGGAGCCGCAGAAACAGATCGGTCACTGGCGTGAACTTTTCGACAAACCCGAAAAACCGCTCTATGTCGAACTTGGCTGCGGCAAAGGCGGATTCATCTCACAGGCAGCCCCTGCACATCCCGAAGTCAACTTCATTGCTATGGATATAAAGAATGAAATGCTGGTGCTGGCTAAACGCAAGCTGGAAGAAGCTTTCAAGGAAAAGGGCACTGTTCCCGACGGAAATGTCCGCATAGCTATACAGAATATTGAAAGACTTGAGCTTGCATGGGATGAAAATGACCGTGCAGACCGTATCTACATCAATTTCTGCAATCCATGGCCTAAGAAGAAGCACAAGAAACGCAGACTTACCCACACCCGCCAGCTGATGAACTACAAAAAATTTCTGCGTGGCGAACTCTGGTTCAAGACAGATGATGACGAGCTTTTTGAGGAGAGCTTTGAGTATTTTGAGGAGGCCGGATTCAAGATAAAGTACAAGACTTTCGACCTTCACGCAGAAAGTCCGTACGAAAATTTTGTTACCGAACATGAGAATATGTTCACGGAAGAAGGCAAGAAAATAAAGTTTCTCATAGCTGAACCCATCAGGGAGGATCAAAATGGAATTTGAAAAGCACTTCGGAAACTTCACAGTGGGCGGCGGTTCATTCAAGACCGCAGGCAAAGGCAACATTTCGGTTACTGAAACTGTACCAAAGCATATCAGAACTAAACATGATCCCAAAGAGATCGCTGTTTCAGCAGTCAAAGCCGCTGCTGTTACAGGGCTCGTTCTGCTGAAATTCAAATCCGACAAAAAGAAAAAACACCGTGACTGATAAACTCCCGTAAGCGTAACCTCGGTACTCTTATAGTAGTTTTTACACGTGTCTATTGAGGGAAAACTTTTTAAAAAGGATACCTCTGACGTTGGCGGTACCATCTGTCAGCTTCGCCGACAGCTCCCTACTCCATAAGGAGTCTGCCCCCCGTCCCCACTTCTAAAGACTGTTAGTTGACATAAAATTAAGGCAGCGTTAAAACGCTGCCTTTTTGTTATTCGGGTTTATGAGCAATTCTGCCCAGCATTTTCTCATCTTTGAAAATAAAAACTATCCCCTCCACCGTGGTAATGGTGTACTTTCCGCCTGCTTCGATCTCATCAGCAGGCTGAGACTTTATTCCCTCAAATGTAGTGCTGTCGTACCAGAAATAATTGTTGCTAAAATAGGTTATTATCGTATCATCGTTAACGCTTATGACACGCTCAGCACGGCGGAATTGCTTCTCTCCGACTACCACTCCTGTTTCCGTGTCATAGACTCTGACAGCGTCGTATCTGTTATGTCTGAGCTCATTTTTCTTCTGCTCGGTATTTGCAAAAAATCTCGTTTCCGTGTAAACAGTGTACAGCTTATCTCCTGCAACTTTCCATGTTCCCACATCGGGAATATCAGAATATGAGGGTGCTCTTTTCTCAAAGTAATCAAATATGAGTTCGCTTGTACTCTTATTCTTTTCGGAAAGAGTTATAAGATGGTCATTATCATACTCAATGACAGTTTTCTCAGGAGATACCACTATCTCTCTGCCGTCCTCAAATCTGAATATGGAAATGTCATCGTAATCTATCCTCTCATTCTCTACGAAGACTTCCCTGAAATCGTTGTTTATATCATAGAATCGCAGATATGGCTTATTGGTTACTTTCTGAGTATATTTTCCGTAAACTATGCCGTCATGGATCTCGCCGTAAATATCATCAGGAACCTCAAATTCTCCGAGCTGAGTGCCTGTATTCTTATCATATGCGTACAGAACTGTCCTGTATGACTTCTTATTATCAACTTTTTTATAGCAGTAGATCTTCTCGCCGTCAATAAAAAAGCCTTTGATGTTTCCATCTGTGATAAGCCTGTCAGGAATACCGCAAACCATCAATCCCCTGCTGTCGTCAAGATAATAGTACAGACCGTCAGCAAAGGTAAGTCCGCTGTACTTTTCAGCAAGTTCGATAGATATATCGTCAGTCATCAGATAAGAAACAAAGGGCGCTGAACATATTGCCAGCGCCGCTGTTGCCAGAATTATTATTATTTTCTTCAGTCTGCTCATTCTGCATTGCCTTCGTCTTCAGCTGATGTTTCCTCAGCCTCTGATGGTTCTTCTGATGTCTCTTCAGCTGCTGTAGTCTCCTCAGCAGTTGTCTCTTCCTGAGCAGCTTCTGTTGCAGTTTCAGACTCTTCTGTCTCAGATACAGCACCAAGCTGCTTGCTGAAAAATGCATCGATCATATCTACAACATCAGGATTGATAGCATTGAACTTTTCCTTATCAACTGATGAAACAAAAGCAGCTGTCTCATCATCCGGTATCTTGTCACCGTACTTATTTGTAAGCTCCTCTACCTTTGACTTGAGCTCATTATTATAATACTCAAGATAATCGGAAGTATGGAAATAACCGTTGTGGCTGTCCTTGCCCTCAGTTTCAAATGTGTAGTATTCAACGTTCTGATTCTTGATCCTTCCCTGCTGAGCAATTACAGAAGCTCCGTAATACTTTATAGCTTCGTCGTTGTCGCCGTGAATGACAAGAACAGGTATATCGCTCTTATTGATTCCGTCTACAGCGCTGTAAGAAGCAAATCTTCCTGCATGGAGCTTGTTGTATACCCAGAGGAATGGGTAAGCAATGAAGCTCTTGTCGCCGAACATATTATCAGCTGCTTCACAATACTCAGCCATAGGTGTATCATATCCTGACATGGATACGCAGGCCTTGATGTTGTGGTCGAAGTTGAGAACTGCTGCTGATGCATAGCCGCCCCAGCTGTGACCCATTACAAATATAGGCATATTAGCGAATACACTGTTATTCTCTATATACGAAACAGCTCTGTCAAGGTCAATATCTGACTGAGCAAGTCCAACTGTATTCTTGCCCTGGCTTGAGTAGCTGCCTGTTGCATCGTAAGCGAATATTCTCCAGCCTCTGTCAACGAGAGATGTGATGAGCGGGAAGTAATCATCATGTCCGCCGCCAAGGCCGTGAGCGAATACGATAACGCCCTTGTCATTGTTAAGTCCGTAGATATAGCCCTTCAGTACGTTATCCCCCGAACGGAAGCTTACTTCCTGTCTCGGATAGGCTTCCTGATAGTGGTCATACTGATAAGCGCAGGTGAGTTCAGGTGCAGGCTGGTCGAATCTCTTGAACATTCCCTTCATCTGCTGAGCTGTGAACACATAACCCGCTATAAATGCTGCCAGTACAAGCAGCAAAAAGATAACAAGAATAGTCTTGAGTACACTTCTTTTTTTCTTTTTCCTTGTCATAACGATTCTCCTTTATAATGAAAAATATCATTTATCAATATACATAGTTATTATATCACAGGCGTTTTGGTTTGTCAATATAAGTCATTGCAATTTCCAAATACTTAATGTACAGCCACAGCGGAAATTTCTTATTGCATTTTCTTGCAAGATGTAGTATAATAATATTTATAACCTATATGGCAGATCCGCTTAGGCGGAAGAAGGAGGAAAATATGGCAAATCAGCTCTGTATCGTTCTGGATTTCGGCGGACAGTATAACCAGCTCATTGCAAGAAGAGTACGTGAATGCGGCGTATACTGCGAGATCAAGAATTATCAGACCCCCATTGAGGAGATCAAGGCTCTTGCCCCTGACGGAATTATCTTCACAGGCGGCCCCAACAGCGTTTACGACGAAAGCTCTCCTCATATTTATAAAGAGATCTTCGACCTCGGTATCCCGATATTAGGTATTTGCTACGGCTGTCAGCTTATGGCCTACACCCTCGGCGGTGAAGTATCAAGCTGCACTAAGAGCGAATACGGCAAGATCGAGATATCCCAGACAGGCGGACTGCTTTTCAAGGACGTTCCCGAAAAAAATGTGGTATGGATGAGCCATACCGACTATGTAAGCAAGCTTCCCGAGGGATTTACAGTAAAGGCTCACTCAGATGACTGCCCCTGCGCTGCTTTTGAATGTCCCGAAAAGAAGCTTTATGCTGTTCAGTTCCACCCGGAAGTTACCCACAGCGAATACGGCAAACAGATCCTCCACAACTTCCTCTATGAAGTCTGCGGCTTCAAAGGCGACTGGGTAATGGACGATTTTATCGAAACTACAGTTGCTAAGCTCCGTGAACAGATCGGTGACAAGAAAGTCATCCTCGGTCTGTCAGGCGGTGTTGATTCTTCTGTTGCAGCAGGACTTCTCAGCCGTGCAGTCGGTAAACAGCTCACCTGCGTTTTCGTGGATCAGGGCCTTATGCGTAAGGATGAAGGCGATTTCGTTGAGGAAACATTCACTAAGCTGTTTGATATGAACTTTGTACGTGTAAACTGCAAAGAACAGTTCCTTACCGCTCTCAAGGGTGTTACAGATCCCGAGCAGAAGCGTAAGATAATCGGCACCGAATTCTACAACGTATTCTGGAATAAGATCCGTGAACAGGGCACAGACGGCTTCTTCGCCCAGGGAACTATCTACCCCGATCGTATCGAAAGCGGAAAGGGCAACCAGTCAGGTCACGGCTCTACCGCTGTTATCAAGACTCACCATAACATGGTAAAAATGCCAGATGATATCAAGTTCGCAGGCACTATCGAGCCTCTCGGCGACCTCTTCAAGGACGAAGTAAGAAGAGTCGGTGAAAAGCTTGGCATCCCTCATGACCTCGTTTGGAGACAGCCATTCCCCGGCCCCGGTCTGGGAGTTCGTATCCTTGGCGAAATAACTGAGGAGAAGATAAAGGTATTACAGGAAGCTGATGCTGTTTTCCGTGATGAGATACGCAAGAGCGGTATCGAGGACCAGCTCAAGCAGTTCTTTGCTGTTCTTCCTGATGTACGCACTGTTGGTGTTATGGGTGACCATCGTACATATGACCATCTCATCGCTATCCGTGCTGTTACTACCGATGACTTCATGACCGCCGACTGGGCTCGCATCCCTTATGAAGTACTCGCACGTGTTTCAAACCGTCTCACCAACGAAGTCGAACACGTTAACAGAGTTGTTTACGATATCACTTCAAAGCCTCCGGGAACTGTGGAGTGGGAATAATGCAAGCGCTTGCTGAAACAGCGTAATACCGTACTTTTTAAGATGCGGTTGAGTCGAATGGCAACGATTTGGCAACAATTCTCGATTATCGGCAACAGTTATAAATATTCTGTCTGAAAAGATAAGAGCTATCTGATTCGTATTTGAATCGGATAGCTCTTTATTTTATTTGAAGAATTTGAATACTATATCCCAGAAATCATTCCAACCAACTACGATAGTAATTATCGTCGCAGCAAAGCCCAAGATTGAAACAAAAACATTCAACAGTTTTACTATCGCATTTTCCTTTGCTTGATCTGTTTTTTCATTAGAAATGAAGCCAAACCAGCTTAATAGTATGATTGGCATTAGAATAATTGTCTTTGTTCCTTCCGCAAACGAAGAAAAAGGATTAAACAATCCTTTCCTGATAGCTTCTCGATGACTTTCAAGTGTGCCAAGATGTCTGATAAACATATCATCACAATCATGTATTGATTTGATATACCTTTCGGCTAAAATAGAATTGTTTCTTGCATTTATCATTTCTCTTGTTTCAGGAAGAAAATTGATTAGTACCTGATAATCCCTAACAGCAACTCCTCTGAGTTGATCTGTCATATATGCAAATACACCATCTTCGCCTAATTCATATTGCATTGCTTTTACATCAGATGTTAATTCATGATATATACCTTGGTCAAAAATTTGTTCTGATATAATCTTGTTAATGAATTTAACGAGCTTTTCTTTGTAATTGGATGTGAATTCTATTCTTTTGACTATAGTTGAAAATTCTATTACTTTTGAGATGAAACCGATGATAATGATTCCAACTAATATACAAATGGGGATAAGTTTATCCATTGTTATCCTCTTTCAACATCTTGCGAGACGCTTCATTCCTCTCCGCTTCCGACCTCGGATACCTGTATCTCCACTGGTCATACTCCTCACGGCTGATCTCGCCATTGCGGTACTTCTGAGCCATTTCCTCCCAGGGTTCGAGCAGACCTGTCATTTTCGCAAAGGTCGAGCCGTTCTGCCTGTTGATGCGGATACAGATCTCACCGTCCAGACGGTCGATCTTGAAGCCGTATAAGTCCTCTAAGGCAAACAGCGTGTGCATAAGCCCGGTGTAACTGTCGATGTTTGGAACGTTCAGAGCTTCGGTCGATACGTCAAGTGCATCGGCAAGCTGCTCTACAAGGTCAGCTTTGGGTGTTCTCGAACCTGATTCATACTGTGCCATACGAATATCGGCTGTCCGTTCCGAGAAGCCGACCTGCAAGCCTAAGAACTTCTGTGTCATACCTCTGAGGTTTCTGATAAACCTGATTCTTTCACCAATCGCCATATTGTCTCCTCCATTTTCAAAAAGCATAGCACAGGATATACCTGCGCTGCCATATTTCACAAATCAATTATAACATATATGCTTAGTGTTTGTCAAGATAGTAGAAATAAAAATGTTTAGTGATTTTATACTTGACATAACTGAATATGTTTAGTATAATAAAATCAGAACTTAACGATTTAGAGTTAAGTCGGAGAAAGGAGATACTCTTAATGACAGATAAAAATTTTATGAGAGTAGAAGATGTTGCCAGGGAGCTTGATGTATCCAAGTCCTATGCATATAAGATAGTGCAGAAGCTCAACAAGGAGCTTGAAGCCAAGGGATATATCACGATCTCGGGCAGAGTGAACAGGCAATACTTCCTCGAAAGAACTTGCTACGGCGGTTCTGCTGAGGACAGCGAAAGGAAGTGATACGATGTCAGTCTATAAAGACGGCAGCAAGTGGCGTGTGATCTACCGCTACACCGACAGCCGTGGAGAACGCAAGCAGACACAGAAGCGTGGATTCTCCACAAAGAAAGAAGCTCAGGCGTGGGAGCGTGAGCAGATGAATAAGACGGAATCCAGCCTTGATATGACCTTTGAGAGCTTTTCGGAGATATATTTTGAAGATATGAAGAAGCGTTTGAAAGACAACACATGGCACACCAAGGAGCATATCCTCCGTACCAAGCTGATCCCGTTCTTCGGGAAAAGGAAAATGTGCGACATTCAGCCTAAAGATGTGATTGCGTGGCAGAATGAGATGCTCGAAGGTTCGACCAAGACAGGCAAGCCCTACTCACCTGTATATCTGAAAACGCTACACAATCAGCTCAGTGCCGTGTTCAACTATGCGGTCAAGTTCTACGGGCTTCCGAGCAATCCCGCAGCCAAGGCAGGCAATATGGGGAAAGCGAAGAACCGGGAGATGCTGTTCTGGACACAGGTGGAATACAAGCAGTTCGCAGAAGTGATGATGGACAAGCCTGTTTCTTTCTATGCCTTTGAAATGCTGTACTGGTGCGGTATCCGTGAGGGTGAACTTCTCGCCCTCACGCCTGCCGATTTCGACTTTGAGAAGCAGACGGTCTCGATCACAAAGTCCTATCAGCGTATCAAGGGGCAGGATATTATCACCGATCCGAAAACCGCCAAGAGCAACCGTGTTGTGAAGATGCCTGATTTTCTTTCTCAGGAGATGCAGGACTTCATCGGTCAGCTCTACGGTATCGGAGAACATGACCGTATGTTCATGATAACCAAGAGCTACCTTCATCATGAAATGGACAGAGGGGCGAAAGAATCAGGCGTGAAGCGTATCCGCATTCATGACCTCAGACACTCGCATATCTCTCTGCTTATTGAAATGGGGTTCTCTGCCGTGGCAATAGCGGATAGGGTTGGACACGAGAGCATTGATATTACTTATCGTTATGCTCATCTGTTCCCCAGTACGCAGAACGAAATGGCGGACAGGCTCAGTAACCTGAGAAGCGATGATGCGGAGGGAGGTGAAGATGATGTCAGCGAAAAACCTTGACAGCAAGGGCAGATTCAGGGCAAGGACGATCGGTTTTCGTGTCTCGCCCGAAGAAGATCAGCTCATCAATTCGGCAGTCGCTCTGTCGGGACTGACCAAGCAGGACTACATCGTGAAGCGGCTGCTGTGCCGTGATGTAGTCGTGCAGGGCAATCCGAGAGTGTACAAAGCTCTGAAAAATCAGCTTGCGGAAGTCCTCAGTGAACTGAAAAGGATCAAGAACGGCTCTGCTGTGGACGATGAGCTGCTGTCTACGATACAGCTTATCACAACAACTCTGAATGGTCTGAAAGGAGATAGAGAATGACCGAAGAAAGAGAAATGACCGCCCCTATGACTTCTGTTGGCGCAGAGGTCGGGCAGTCACCTGATTTAACACCTACTATTATACCAGATTATGAGGAGGATTTCAAGCCCTCGGAGGAGGAAATGTTTGAAGCACAGATGCAGTACGAACAGGAAATGCAGGCGCTGGCGAAAGCGGAGCGTGAATCCGCACCCGGCTTTATGCAGACTGTTTCGATGCCGGAGCTTTACGAGATGGTCTATCCGGGCAAACCGCCGATCATCGACCACTTTCTCTACCCCGGCACTTACCTGTTCGTGGGAGCGCCGAAGGTCGGAAAGAGCTTCATGATGGCTCAGATCGCCTATCATGTCAGCTCAGGGACACCGATGTGGAACTATTCCGTCCGCAAAGGTACGGTGCTGTACCTCGCTTTGGAGGACGATTACCGCAGATTGCAGGAACGTCTGTATCGAATGTTCGGCACGGAGACAACACCCGATCTTTTCTTTTCAGTTGCTTCCAAGTCGCTGAACGAAGGTCTGCTCGATCAGCTCGGTACGTTTCTGAACGAACACCCCGAAACCTCGGTCGTCATCATCGACACGTTGCAGAAAGTGCGTGAAGCCGAGGGCGACACTTACAGCTATGCCCGTGATTACGATATTATCGCAGGGCTGAAAGCGTTTGCGGACAGAACGGGAATCTGCCTGATACTCGTTCACCACACCCGCAAGCAGAAGTCCGACGATAATTTCGACCGCATCTCAGGCACAAACGGTCTGCTCGGTGCTGCGGACGGAGCGTTTATTATGTACAAGAATAAGCGTTCCGATGGCGATGCCACGATAGAGGTATCAGGCAGAGATCAGCCGGACAAGAAGTTCATGCTCACCAGAAACAAAGAAACGCTGTGTTGGGAACTGAGCGGAGAGAAATCTCCCGAATACACGGAGCCGCCTGAGCCTGTGCTTGAAGCCATCGGCAATTTCATCAATGCGGACAATCCGACTTTGGAGGGTACGGCGACCGAGCTGATCGAAAAGCTGGAGCTTGACATCAAGCCGAATGCCTTGTCGCTGAAGCTGAATGTCAACGCTGGAAAGCTGTACAATTTGTACTTCGTGCAGTACAGCAATTCCAGAAGTCACAAGGGCAGAAAGATCACGCTCCGCTATGACGAGGATCACCCTATCATAGTTGAGCCTGAATCGGATACCGATGATACTGACGAGGACGAGTTTCAGTATCAGCCTGTTTATGGCGATCCGAAAGCAACGGTGTGCTATGTCAGAGGTGATAGCGGAAACAAGTCTTTTCACGATATGACTGATGCAGAAAAGGAAAACTTTCTCGCTACAAGTTATTGAGCGTGACGATGTGTGACGGTCGTGACGATGTTTGTGAGGTCTCAAAAAGACCGTCACCATCGACACGCATCGTCACGGGTAGAGAAAAATATACGGGAAGGGGGTGTGAAATATGGTCGATATGGAAAAGGTAAAAGCACTGACTTCTATTCTTGAAGAAAGAAGCGGTCTTGATGTTCGTGAAGCTGTCGCTCGCAACATTCACTACCTTGACGGTTATGAGAGCTATCTCTATAAAAAGGAGATAGAATATCTGCTCGAAACTCTCGATGTCGAGGAGGAGCCGCCGTTCTGATCCTTATGATCTCGGAACGAGTATTTTACAGAATCCGAGCTGAGATTTTTGGAGAAAAATATCATTTCCGATATGGTGTTTTTCAAAAAATGTAATGCGGATTTTTGAATAAATGTACCCACATTTTCGGCTGCTCCGACAGCCGTTCTTCTCCCGTAAGGGATAGCCCCGCAGGGCGGAGTAGTTCTTGTGGCGGTCTGATGCTGCCGCAAGTACTACGGAGTTACAAGCGGCGCTCTGCACCGTTGTAACCGCTGCTCCGCAGCTTTTTCCCTGCGACCATACCTTGTGTCGTTCAGGGAAAATTGCCCGTCAGGGCTGGCGATAGCCCTTCCGCCTCAGCGATCATGAAAGGAGTTGATGCCTATGATTATCAGATTGGATTTCGTAGAAAGAGAGATGTAAATCCAATGAAAAAGAGAGGTCAATAAAATGAAAGAGAAACGTATTTCATTCGGTCAGGGAAAGGGTTCTCTGACTCATAATAACCGGGTGTTCATGGCGGACAACGTTGATCCGCTCCGCACTCCGCAAAACATCACCTTCGTGCGTCAGCCGATAGGCGAAGCATACGATCAGCTTTTTGCTGAATCCACCGAGCGTTACAATGCCAAACAGAAGCGTAACGACCGCAAAGTTCACGGCAGCTACTACGAACACCTTTTTGGGGTGAAGCCGTGCAACACTGTCCGCACTGCCGCCGACAAACGCAAGAGCTTTTATGAGGACGTTGTTCAGATCGGCAAGATGGAAGATTCGGGATACGGCACTGAGGACTTTCAGCTCGTAGCTGACTGCCTGAAAGAGTACATGGAAGGTTTCCAGGATCGCAACCCAAACTTCTATGTTTTTAACGCCGTCCTGCACATGGACGAGGCAACTCCGCATCTGCACATCGACTACATTCCTGTCGGTCACTATAAGCGAGGACAGGACACGCAGAACGGTATCGCCCAGGCTCTGAAAGAAATGGGGTACGGTGAAGGCAAGCAGGCTATTGCCCGTTGGCGAGCTGCCGAGGTCGAGGTGCTGAATAAAATCTGCCTTGAACATGGTATCAAGCCCCTCGCTCCCGAAAAGGCGAGAGGGACGGTTGAGATACCTGAGTATAAGGAACAGCGCCGCCAGAATGATGAGCTGGCAGAGCAGAATGCTCAGGCAGAAGCGGAGCTTGCCGAGAAACGTTCGGAGAGCAAAAAGCTCGACCAGCAGATCGAAGAAAAGTCAGCACAGGTCAAGGCGATACTCAACTACATTCCCGACTATGAGAAGGAGTTTCAGGTCGAGGACGAGTGTGAGCAGCTTTGTAGAGAACTCACAAGTCTGCTCGATGGAAAGCTGTCTATCATGAAGCATTCGGACGAGATCATCTCCAAGGCACAGCGTCTGAGCAAGATCATGAAGAAGCTCAGTGACAGCACCCACAAGTCCGGCGATACTGTATATGCTCTCCGTGAGCGACTTGACAGGAGCCTGAAAGAAACGGAAGATGTGCGTCAGCGTCTCAAACAGACTTCGGGAGAATGCTCGGAACTACGCCGTGATGTTTCTTCTCTGCAAGCTGAGGTCGATGACCTGACAGAGTTCGTGAGCCTGCTGAAACGCTTTGAACCGCAGAAATATGCTGAGGTCAAACAGGCACAGGAGTATGTTCACAGCCAGCGTGAACAGGAAGTACAGCAGTCCACCACCAGAAAGAAAAAGTCTTGGGACTTGGAATAACAGGAGGAATTATTATGATTATCAGAAGCAAAGACAAGGTTCAGGTGAAAGGCAAGAACAAGCCCGTATGGGTTCTCGACACCGATGCACTGAGCGTCACCCACAACACCGCCGATGCAGAGCCGAGCGTGACAGAGTTCAGCTCCGACCATATCAAGTATCACCTGCACTACTCAGCGGAGTACCGTCCTGCAAGGCTGAAAAAGCTCGTCAATGACGGCACGATACTCACTTACCTGACAGAACTCGACCGTGCCGTAGCAGAAGCCGTGGAGAGACAGGTTGATAAGATGCTTGCAAACGATCAGGAGTATCTCAGTGCTGTGGCGGTCGGTGAGCTCGTCAAGGCAAGAGGTCTGGAGAACATGGATCGCCTGTGTGCAAGAGAGCCTGTTTATGCGGCTATGGTGTATGTGTGATGAATAGATAAAGTATTGCCGTCCGAGGTCATTGATGTCGGGCGGCAGTATTTGTTATAGGCGTGTTTTTTGCATTTTTCTATTGAAAAAATAGAAATTATGTGATATAATAAGAATATATTTATAGCATATAACCAACGCTTTTAAAAGGAGATGCTCATATGTATGAAATCAGACCAGAGTCGGTAAAATCTTTTATTACAGACAAGAATATACGATTACCTCGTTTTCAAAGAAAGCAAACATGGAATGAAAAGAAGAATTTTGAGTTGTGTATAAGCCTTTTTAAAGATTATCCTCTTGGTGTTACTATAGTGAATGTTGAAAATAAAAACGGAATCAACATTCGATGGTTGTTAGACGGCAGACAACGAAGAAACGCTTTGGTCAAAATGTTTGAGGATCCGGAAAACATTTATTTATGGGCAAAGAAATACATAAAATTCCAAAATAAATCTCAACCAGATGAAATCAGGGAAATGTTTTGGGATATGATCAATGAATATGTTGAATATGATGAAGAAGAACAAACTGTTGATCAAACTGATGAAAACGATAACGATTATGATACTGACAATACGGTCGGCGTAGAAAGTGATTCGGATAGTTCTATTGAGAATACACAGTCAAGCGGTCTGGATTTTCTTTTGGATATAATTCTCATGATACATAATAAAAGAAAGAATTATACTGGGTTTTCAAGACCGTTCGACCTGTCGAAGTATGTTCAGAAGCTTCCGTATATTGAGTCAAATGATGGCACGCAAATACTGTCTTCTAAAAAACTGAAAACCTTTATCGATCAATACAGAAGTGAAGCTGAAACAATTAATCCAGATACGTTTTATTCTTTTGTAGATGGCAGAATGAATATCACAAATGCTGATAATTTGAAAAAGTATATTAATGATAAGTGGGAACAGATAAAATATAGGATATACATGATAGAACGGCTTGACAGCATCTTGTCCAATAGTAAGATAGGAATTATTGAAGTCAAAGAAATACTTTTTGCTGATTCACAAAAAATCTTCAACATTATTAATACCAAGGGTGAAAAGCTGACTGCCGTTGAAGTCCTATCTGCGAAACCAAGTTGGAATGTACCGATAAATATAGCTGATGCTCCGTCAGCAATGCAGGTGGCAGTGGCAGATTTCTATAAAACTTTAGGAATAAATGTTGATAAAAGCATAGTAAAATGGGATCTTCCTGCAACACTTTTAAAAAGAATAGGGGAGAATTTTATTCTTCAAAGTTTTGATACATCTAACACAAGCGACTTATCTAAGGCATTAACATATGGATTTAAGTTGCTTTCAGGTATATGGGAGAATGGAATCAAGAAAGACGATATTGATAAGCTAAGTAAAGATAAAGATATTGACTGGTTATATAAATATGAATCACTGGTTAGTGATCTTCAAGCTATGCTTAGTGTTATAGAATCGTGTCCGTATTTCAAGTTTTTTAAATCATGGCACACATCAATTATGGAACTTACAAACGATTCAATTGCTTTAAACTTCTTTATAATATCATATAAAGAATGGGAACGAAAAGGAAAGCCTAAAGGTTCAGATGGTAATACAAAGCCATTTGTGAAAAACTGTTTTGTATTGTGGGATAAGCTGATTTATGAATATTTAACTCTTAAATGGAAAGGCTCCAGCGATTCAAAAGTAGGTAAAAATATCGCAGAGTTACCGAATACTGATTTTGTATATAAACCTGTTTCATATGAAGAATGGGTTAGACTTCTTGAAGAAATACACGATAATTATACTGTTTTTGGAGAGACTATTGGTATAAAGAATATGAAACCTATACTCTACCATTTTTATTGCATGAAATCAATTATCGGACCAGATACTGACTATGGAATAGAGGTGGATCATATTATTCCGCAGGAAGTGTTTAAAAATTCTTCAATTGACTCAGGTGTTCAGCATAGTCTTTATAATCTGGGGCTTTTACCGAAGAAAGAAAATATTTCCAAGAGCAATAAAAGACTGAATGAAATTACTGATTCATGGCTGAAATTACAGATAAAAAAATATGAGTTTGTTGAAGAAGCTGAATTCAACACATATTCTAACGCTGCAAACTATCAGCAGCTTTTTGACGCTCACTATGAATTATTTAAATCTACATTTGATGATCAAGGCGAACGAGGCAAAATCATTTTTAACTAACTTATCGACAATCACCTCAATCTGCGCAATAATCAAAACATCACCGGCAACACAATGGCAACAAAAAATCAGATACTCCAAATCTGACAGACAACTGAGATAATCGAGATACCACTAGCGATAAAACTTAACTCAAACTGGTTAAGATTACGGTTCGAGGAGCGAGTGGGAATAATACCAATCAATACAAGATATAGCCGGCTGAACTAAAACAGCCGGCTTTTTCAAAATAATGCCCGCTCACTTGACATACTTCATTCAGAATGATATAATAATAACACTGCCACCGGGCAGAATATTGCAGATAAGCATTTGCGTTCGCATCGTTAGGTCTCAGAAGATGCGGGCAGCAAATGCTTTTTTATTTGAGGTGACTAAATGAAGCTATTTTCCAAATACGACATCATTCTCTGGACTGCTTCTGTATTTTTGATTGCAGGCTCTTTTATAATTTTTCCGGGCAGTGGTATGCTCACACTTATTGCCTCTATTCTGGGAGTTTCGTCCATTATTATCAACGCAAAGGGCCATCCGCTGGGACAGTTTATGATGATCATATTCAGTGTTCTCTACGGTATAATATCATGGTCCTTTTCCTACTACGGCGAGATGGCAACCTATCTTGGAATGACAGGTCCTATGGCTCTTTTCTCATTTATTTCATGGCTGAGGAATCCCTACAAAAAAGGAAAAGCTGAGGTCAGGGTCAACACACTGAGGCTTCCGGAGGTAATACTTATGTCAATGCTGACCGCAGCTGTTACTTATATATTTTATCATATTCTCGCTTTTTTCGGTACAGCAAATCTATCGCTCAGCACATTATCGGTATCAACAAGTTTTATAGCCGTTTACCTTACATTCAGACGCAGTGCTTTTTTCTCCCTTGCATACGCCGCAAACGATGTGATCCTCATTCTTCTCTGGTCTCTTGCCTCACTTACAGATACGGGATATATTTCAGTGGTGATATGCTTCGCACTCTTCCTTGCCTGTGATATCTACGGATTTATCAGCTGGAAAAAAATGAAGCTGCGCCAGAATGAAGAAAATCTTTCTCATAACCATTGATTCATTATAAAAAAAGCGGTATAATTATTCTTGAAAGGATGTGAAACAGTGAGCAGAAAAAAATATACCCTGAGCGAAATGTCAACCCATACTGCTTCCGCTAAAAATAATGACATTGAACGTTCTTCAGTTCATCATATTCTTCTTGAACGTGCTGTGGATATCGTTTACAGCCATTACCCCGGATACTCACGTATTCTTGCGCCGATGATGAAATATATGCTTCACGTCGTGAAAAAGCCTGACAAAAAAAGTGACTGTGAAAACGGCTTGGGCAGACATTATTACTGTGCTGTAAATTACATGGGAGCTGATGTTTCCCCTGTCAGAGGCTACTACAAAAACGGCACAGGTTCATTCGGCAAAAGCGCCCGTTCAATGCTTGAAGAAGATTACACCATGGCGTTAACCATGTACAAAGCCGGATTTATAATGCAGGCTTCGGGATATCTGGCAAGGGCTGTGCATATGCTGTCGGATATCTGCTGTCTTCCTCACGCTTTATGTATGACTTACTTCTCACCGTCACGAAAGATCCATCAGGCATATGAAAAACTTGCTTCTTATGTATATCCTGATATGGTTCCGCCGGTAGCTTTTTCACGTCCGCTGTTATCATTTTTTGCAGACAGGGACAGCTTCTCGGCACCACTGAACGCAATAGTTGAAAACGTCAAAGACGAACTTCCGCTTCTTTATTCAGACCCCAAACGTGAAATAATCTCAAGACTGTATGATACGGAAATAAAGCTGGCTGCATTCCTTGTCAGATTCTGCGAGGACACTTCCCTGCTGCCCGAAAAAGCCCACTATATCACAGAAGGGATGATATGTCCGCTTTTTCACAGATCTGCCAAAGTTCATATTACCGAAAAGGGAATAGCTTTTATGTCGGACGGAAAGCGAATATCCCGAAACTTTGGCGAAAGATCTGTATGTACATATTTCAGTGCTGCTCACCGTAAAATTGGAAGATTCACACTATCACCCGCAAAATGCAGAGATGACGTTATCTTCACAAAAGACGGATACTCAACTTTTGATCCACGTAACAGCAAGCAATATTTCAGATTCAGATAAAAATCAAAAGAGCTGCCGAAATTGGCAGCTCTTTTGATTCTTCATCTTTTTTGTCTTTTATGTTTTACTCTTTATCGAGAAGTTCTCTGTAAGTATCAAGGTATATATCGGCAGATGCTGACCAGCTGTAATCGCATTTCATAGCACGCTTCATCAGCTCTGTCCATACCTTTTTATCTGAATAATCACGTTTTGCACGTCTGATCGCATCAAGCATATCATTTGCATTATACGTCTTGAACGTGAATCCATTGCCATCAGAACCTCCGTTGTCACGGACTGAATCACGCAGACCGCCTGTTTCACGGACGATCGGAATGGTACCGTATCTCATGGATATCATCTGAGCAAGACCGCAAGGCTCGCTTTGTGAAGGCATCAGGAACATATCTGAACCTGCATAGATCCTGTGTGAAAGCTCCGGTACAAAGCCTGTAGTTACGGAAACTTTGCCTTCATATCTTGCTGCCATCTCACAGAAGAAATCCTCATACATCTTATCACCGCTTCCGAGAACAGCAAATCTGATGCCCATATTTATAAGCTCCTCGAAAACGCATCTGATAAGATCAATGCCTTTATGCGCAACGAATCTCGTAACCATACCGATTATCGGACCATCGCTCTTGATGAGACCAAGCTCCTCGCAGAGGGCTGATTTGCATATCTCCTTGCCTGACAGATCGTCAATGGAGTAATGCTTGACAGTATATCTGTCCTTTTCGGGATCATACAGATCAGTATCGATACCGTTGAGAATACCTTTCAGCTTATACTGCTTTGTGACCAGTATCCTGTCAAGTCCGTGCGCATACCACGGGTCAAGGATCTCCCATGCATAGCTTGGGCTGACTGTGATTATCCTGTCAGCTGTTTCGATACCGCCCTTGAGCATATTAACATATCCGTCGTAATCAAGCAGACTTGCATTATACATCGGGATACCCATAAGCTCGGTAAGGGTCTCCTTGCCGTATTTGCCCTGATACTCGATGTTGTGGATAGTTATGATATTCTTTATGCCGCCGTACCCCTGCTGATACTTGTAGTAAATACTGTAATAAACAGGTATAAGCGCCGTCTGCCAGTCATGACAGTTTATGATATCTGGAGTGAATCCCACATATTTCAGCATTTCAAGAACTGCACGGTCAAAGAATACGAAACGCTCGCAGTCGTCATAAAATCCGTACAGCCCGTCACGTGAGAAATAATACTCGTTGTCAATGAAGTAATAGGTTATTCCTTCAAAAACAGATTTGAATATACCGCAGTACTGCTTTCGCCATGATACATCAACCGTGATATTCTTCACAAAGATCATATTGTCCCTGAGAGTATCCGGGATAGATTTATACAGCGGCATTACCACACGGCAGTCATGGCCTTTTTCACAGAATGCCTTCGGAAGTGAACCTGTAACGTCTGCCAGTCCACCTGAAGCGGCATATGGTACAGCTTCACTTGCAGCAAATAATATTTTCATAAGCGGACACCTCCTTATCAGAGTGTTCCGTTTTTATCGATATACAGCGGATAACTTTCCGAGCCTGTGATAGCTCGTGCATCGCTGATCGTAACATTCTTATCAGTTATAAGAGCAGTTACCTTGCAATCATCTCCTATAGTTGTACCCTGAAGCAGAACACAATTCTTTACCACAGCGCCCTTTCCGACCTTAACTCCACGGAAAAGAACGGAGTTTTCGACTGTACCCTCGATGATACATCCGTCAGCAATAAGCGAATCCTTTACGCTTGCCTTGACACCGTACTTAACAGGACCGTTATCGCCTATCTTGGTGAATATCGGCATATTCTCCCTGAAGAGTCCCTTTCTTGTCTCGGACTGGAGAAGCATCATATTTGCCTTGTAGTAGTTTGAGATATTATCGATACGGGTAAAGAATTCCTTGTGCTCGTATCCCATTATCTTGTACTGATGTCTGTTGGCCTGGAGGATGTGTCTTGTAAAGCTCTGCTCATTTCTGCTGTCTGCATCCTTTACGATATTCCAGAGGAATTCCTTGCTGACGATAAAGCTTTCCAGCCATATCTTACATGAACCGGAAATGCCCGGATCGAGAAGTACATCCTTGAGGTTGTTATCCTCATCAAAATCAACTATCGTAGCACCACGGTTATTCTTGAAATCATAATATCCCTGACTGTATATCAGAGTGATATCCGCTCCTGTATCCATATGCTGTTTCAGAACGGGATTGTAATCGATACTTGTGATAACATCGCAGTTTGCAAGAATAACATACTTTGCCGGCGAATGCTCTACATAGCTCCAGACCTTGTTCAGAGCGTCAAGTCGTCCTTCATAGGGCTTATCAGCGCTGTGGATAAAAGGAGGCAGAAGGTGGAGTCCGCCCTTCTTTCTTGAAAGATCCCATTCACGGCCTGATCCCAGATGATCAAGAAGTGAACCGTAATTTGCCTTTGTTATTACTCCGACTTCGGGAACATTTGAGTTAACCATATTGGAAAGCGGAAAATCGATAAGGCGGTATCTTCCGCCGTAAGGAATAGAACCCATTGTTCTTGAATCAGTCAGTTCCTTTACGTGTTTATCGTGTATACTTGCAAAGATCAATCCTAAAACATTATAATTAACACTCATAGTCAAACTCCTCCGATCAAATATTATCGCTGATGATCTGCTTAGGCTCTATCACTTTATCCTTGGATACAGTGACATTATGTCCGACTACAGCGATGCCCCAGTTTTCCTTTGAATCAAGAGTTTCAGGGCTTACACCTACACGTACACCGTTTTCGATAACGGTATCGGAACCAATGATGGAATACTCAACGACCGCACCTGACTTGATTACAGCGCCCGGCATGATGATACTATATTTTACAGTAGCATCCTTCTCGATAGTAACCCCCTGGAAAACCACAGAAAAATCTACAGTGCCGTTGATCTGGCTTCCTTCAGAGATCATGGAGTTTTCGATATTTGCGTCATCTCCGATATACTGCGGAGGCATATTGTTGTTTCTTGAATAGATCTTCCACTTAGGATCGTAAAGGTTAAGCGGAACATTCGGGCTGAGAAGATCCATATTTGCTTCCCAGAGAGAATCAAGAGTTCCTACATCCTTCCAGTATCCTTCAAATTCATATGCAAAAAGTCTCTGCTTGTCACGAAGCATGGAAGTAATGATATCCTTTCCGAAATCCTTTGACCACTTCTCGCCTCTTTCACGCTTTGCGTTTGCATCCTTTTCGTTTTCGATAAGATACTTTCTCAGCTTTTCCCAGCTGAAAACATATATACCCATAGAAGCCAGAGTTGACTTAGGCTCCTTTGGCTTTTCAACAAAATCTATGACCTGATCGTTGTCATCAGTGATCATGATGCCGAAACGTGAAGCCTCAGCCTTTGGAACATTGATAACCGAAATTGTACAATCTGCGTCATTTTCCTCATGGAAAGCAACCATCTTGGAATAATCCATTTTATAGATGTGATCGCCGCCGAGAACTACCACATACTTAGGGTCATATCGTTCAATAAATCTTATATTCTGGTAAATCGCATTAGCAGTACCCTCATACCATGAAGCGCCTGCCTGTGTTTCGTAAGGCGGAAGAACGTGTACACCGCCGTTCATTTTATCAAGATCCCATGGCTCACCGTTGCCTATATATTCATTGAGTACAAGTGGCTGATACTGGGTGAGAACGCCCACTGTATCGATACCTGAGTTTGTACAGTTAGAGAGAGGGAAATCTATAAGTCGGTATTTGCCGCCATATGGTACGGCAGGTTTAGCCACATTTTTTGTAAGAGCATAAAGTCGGCTTCCCTGACCTCCTGCAAGGAGCATAGCCACTACTCTTTTCTTTGTATTCATAATAATCCTCCTGAGTGTTGTATTGTATATGCTGTGATAAATGGAGATAATTCTTCATCCGTTATATATGCCGCAGGTGCATATTTGATTTTAGTTTTCAGTCTTGCGCTTTCTTCCTGACTTAGAAGCAGTCTCTTTAGCAGTGCCGGAGGCTTCTTTCTTAGCTGTCCGCCTCTTCACGGGGACATATTTCAGATAGATGACAGAGAGAGGCGCAAGGGTCATTGCGATACTGTCATCGAAGCCGTGCATACTTTCCGGTTCAGACTTGAAGGAAGCTTCAGTAATACCGGAACCGCCGAATTCCTTGGCATCGGTATTGAAAACGACCTTGTACTTTCCTTTGTAAGGAACGCCTATCCTGTAATCATTTCTTTCGACAGGCACAAAATTACATACGGCAATTATCTCATCGCCGTTATCATCGATCCTTCGGAATGCAATGACGCTCTGTTTGTAATCGTCATTGGATATCCAGCTGAATCCGTTCCATGAGTCATCGTTTTCCCAGAGCGGAGCATTTTCCACGTAGAACTTATTGAGCTTTTCCGAGAATTTGAGAAGATTCCTGTGCGAATCGTACTTCAGGAGTTCCCAGTCAAGCTGTTCTTTGAAATTCCACTCCTTCATCTGACCGAATTCCTGTCCCATGAACAGAAGCTTCTTGCCGGGATGAGCGGTCATATAAGCGAGGAATGCACGGTATGATGCAAATTTCTGCTCATACTCACCGGGCATCTTGCTTATCATCGAACATTTTCCGTGAACTACCTCGTCGTGAGAGATCGGGAGAACGTAATTCTCGGAGAATGCATAGAAGAATGAAAACGTAAGCTTGTCATGATTGAATGCACGATATATCGGGTCAAGTGACATATAACTGAGCATATCGTTCATCCAGCCCATATTCCATTTAAAGTTGAAGCCAAGTCCGCCGATATCCGTAGGTTTTGTAACAAGAGGCCATGCTGTGGACTCCTCGGCGATCATAAGAGCATCGGGATGCTTTGCAAAAACGGCTTCATTGAGATGCTGAAGAAATTCAACAGCTTCAAGGTTCTCGTTGCCGCCGTTGATATTAGCAGCCCACTCGCCGTCTCTTCTGTCGTAATCCAGATAGAGCATTGAAGCGACTGCGTCAACTCTCAGGCCGTCAACGTGGAATTCATCGAACCAGTAATTAGCGCTTGAAATAAGGAAAGAGCACACCTCCGCCCTTCCGAAGTCAAAGACACGGGTCCCCCATGCCTTATGTTCCTTTTTGCGGTTATCGTAATACTCATAGCAGCACGAGCCGTCAAATTCAAAAAGTCCCGACTCGTCCTTAGGAAAATGTGCGGGGACCCAGTCAAGGATAACTCCTATCCCTGCTTCATGGAAGAGATCCACCATTTTCCTGAGATCATCGGGAGTTCCGTACCTTGAGGTAGGTGCGAAATAGCCTGTGACCTGATATCCCCACGAATCATCTAAAGGGTATTCCGTCAGCGGCATGAACTCAACATGGGTATACGACATTTTTTTCAGATAAGGTATTATTTCCTTTGCAAATGTGATATAATCAAAGAATACGCCATCTCCATAATTTTTCCATGAACCGAGATGTACCTCATATATATTCATGGGGCTTTTATAGATACTCTGCACCTTTTTCTTTTCAAACCATTCTGCGTCATTCCACTCATAACTGCTTTCGTAAATCTTTGAAGCAGTAGCTGGCCTTGTCTCGAAATGATTGCCATACGGATCAGCCTTCATAAGAAATCTTCCGTCTTTTGTTTCAATACTATACTTGTACGAATCGAATTGCTGAAGCTTGGTTATTTCAGCCTCCCAAACTCCGTCAGCAATAAGTTCCATAGGATTCTGCGTTCTGTCCCAGTTATTAAAATCGCCTACAACTGAAACGCTTACTGCATTAGGCGCCCACACTCTGAAGGTAAAGATCTTGCCTCTGCCTTTTTTGCGGACGTGTACTCCGAAAAATTTATATGATTCATAATTCTTTCCCTGATAGAAAAGGTAAAGGGGGAAATCGTTAGGGTTACTTTTTTTTACGGACATAATCCAGCCTCCTTTGCTATATACATTTTATCAGAAACGGAAGAATTATTCAAGCATTTTTGTAAAAACGGACAGAATTTCATACAGTATGCTAATATTACATAGAGGAAACTGTGCATTTTGACATATAAAAAAAGAAAAGCCCCCGTTAACCTTTGGTAATTATAACATGGGATAGCGGCAAGATTATGACTAAATTATGACATAATCAACATAATGCCATGTTGTCTATCAGTCAGCTGCTTCCCTCGATTATGCATTATGCACTAACAGCTCTTATGCCTATCACAGTTACATCGTCAGACCTGTTAAAAGGGCTGAACTTTTCAGATTTTGCACATATCTCATCGACTATGCTTTTCAGATCATTCTCACCCATCAGCAGTTCACGGATGAAGCGATACTCCCCTTCGTTTATTCCGTCCGAGAAAATTATGGCTATGTCACCTTCGTCAAATACGCATACGTTTTCGGTAATGTCGGATTCCTCGTACATTCCCACAGGAAATGAGTCGGAGGATATCTTGATTACTTCATTGCCGTGACGGACAAGTGTGGCCGCTGCGCCTGCTTTCAGTGATGTCAGCATACAGCGGTCAAGGTCTGCTTTGATTATATCAAGGGTCGCAAACGTTTCTTCCTTCGACTTTGAAAACATGACGGAATTGACTATCCTCGCAGCAGCCTCCTCACCGACACCACAGCTTATCAGCCGGCGCATCAGCCCTGATGCAAGTGCGGATTCAAAAGCAGCTTCCCTGCCGCTTCCCATACCGTCGGAAAGGACGATATATCCCGTTCCTGTGCCGTCGCTGAAAATGCAGAATGTGTCGCCGCTTTCATCTGTTTCATCGGCTTTTTTTGAAGCTGTGCACACCTCCAGATTAAGGGACGGCTTTTCATAAAGCCGCAGTCTGACTTCACTTCCAGAATTGATAATATCCGAGCTTGTCAGTTTCAGTTTCAGCTCATCGGAAATGAGGTCGCATATCCTCGTAGACGAAGCCGGAGCATCCTCCGCTGTGAAGTATATCTCCGCAATAAGACGTCCCCTGCTGTTGTAGCAGGCGTTCACATATGACGGAGAGAAGCCGAATTTCAGCAGTTTGTTCTTTATGGTGATGCTTACGGGCGACGAATAGAATATCTCAGTTTTTTCCGATATGTCCCTGACCATTTTTTCCACGATCGCAAACTGCTCGGACAGTATCCCACGGCAATCGGATCTTCGCATATCCATCAGTTTCCCGAGAGTTTCATCGTTTATACCTTTCTGCCTTGCCGCCATAAGTTCGTTTCTGCGGATGCAGGTATCAAGCTCGGCCGGAAACGTTTCAAGGGAGATCTCAGGCATTACCGCAAGAGCTTCAAGTCCCTTCATAGTCGAACTTCCCTGACGTCTGCATATGCATCGGCGGTAACACTTTCCGCACACCTCCTCGGTATCATCCTTAGCTGCAGAGGAATTTTCATTTTTCTTCGTCAGCTTTTCTGCTATCATTTTCGTATCCCCTCTGACAGCGGCTACTGAATCAGCCAGAAATGCAAGCCGAGCCTGTATTACGCTGTCCGAATCCGCCGTACTCTGCGGGACACGGATATGCCTGTCGGAATAATAGGGCGCAGAAGCCAGAAATAATACCGCAGCTGCAACATAGTTTGCAAGACTGTATATCACATCATCGGATGTCCCTGTCAGCACTGTAAGCATGAAACCTGTCAGCATAAAGATCACTGCTGCCAGCGAAATCCTCCGCTGACGGATGAATCCCGAAAACAGCCCCACCGCCGCAAGCAGTACCAGCGGAGCTCCTGTTTCGGGTGACGACAGATAAGCCGCACAGGAAGTCAGCGCTCCGCATACAACACCGCCTGTGCTTCCGTAATAAAAAGCCGCAAGCATGGTCACAGCTATGCCTAAAACTACTCCGGCGTTGAGAAAAGGCAGCTGAGCCGAACACAGTGACGCTGTGTAAATAGTGTACACCACTGCATAATAGCAGCCCGATGAAGTTGTCAGTTTAACAGCTGCACCTTTCTCGATATCACGTATTATCCTGCACAGCGAATATGTAGTGAAGCCTGCCGCTGCACTGTAGAAAATATAGAATGCAAGCTTGTAGATAAGCTCTCCTATAACCACCGAAACTGCCGCTCCCGAAAGAAGTACGCTGACAGCTGTGTATATTCCGCACAGCATAGGCGAACGTTTATTATCCATGAGAAGCTTTGCTATGATTATCATTACCATAGCCGAAAGCTTGACTATATTTTTCCCGATGGAAGCATCAGCAAATCCCCGCAGAAGACTGCCCATGAATACCGCTCCGCTGCCTGCAAGCCCTGCCGCTCCGGCTATGGATATATCAGCAAATGCCGATGTCCCCACCATACTCGCTCCCGAAAACACAAATCCTGCCGCAAGTTCACCCAGAAATATCAGTACCGGAAGAGTCCTTTTCCTGTTGTTTATTATGTCCTTTACTTTCACATCTATCACCTTCACCGTATATTTTACGTTTATTATATCACGGCGGAGATAAATAAAATGTCGAATACAAGAAGGCAAAACTCCCGAAAACAAGGATCTGTTTCCGGGAGTTTCAGAGTGTATTTATTTAGCTTTCGGCATTTTCTTCCTGATATCGTTAAGACGTTCAAGAGCATTCTCCAGTGTCTCATTCTTTTTGGCATAATGAAGCCTTATATAGCGGTTTTCGGGCTCCTTGAAAAAGCTTGAACCTGGAACTGCTCCAACTCCTACGTATTCAGCAAGCTTTTCGCAGAAGTCAAGATCGCTCTCATAGCCGAATTCTGATACATCCAGAAGGATGTAGTAAGCGCCCTGCGGTACGGTATGCTGTATACCTATGCGGTCAAGCCCCTTGAGGAAAAGATCACGCTTTTCTGTGTACTTATCCTGAAGCCACTTGTAGTAATCATCACCGAATCGCAGGCCTGTTACAGCGGCCTCCTGAAGCGGTGCAGCAGCGCCCACAGTGAGGAAGTCGTGCACCTTCTTTACTGTGTCGATAATGTAAGGAGGTGCGATGACGTAGCCGAGTCTCCAGCCTGTGATGGAGTAGGTCTTTGAAAGGGATGAGCATGAGATAGTTCTCTCCCACATATCAGGCAGACTTGCAAAATAGATGTGCTTGTTTGGCTCATATACAATATGCTCGTAGACCTCGTCTGTGATAACGAATGTATCGTACTTTTTAGCAAGGTCTGCTATTAACTTCAGCTCATCGTATGTAAACACCTTTCCGCATGGATTTGACGGATTACAGAGTATCAGCGCTTTTGGACGCTGTCTGAAAGCATCCTCCAGCACCTCGGGATCGAAGCTGAATTCAGGCGGGATCAGCGGTACGTATATCGGCTCTGCACCTGAGAGTATGGTATCTGCTCCGTAATTTTCATAAAAAGGCGAGAACACTATTACCTTATCACCCGGATTTGTCACTGACATCATTGCAGCCATCATTGCTTCCGTGCTTCCGCAGGTAACGACTATCTCTCCGTTGGGGTCGATATTTCTTCCCATGAGACGTGACTGCTTTTCTGCCAGTGCCTCACGGAAATTCTGAGCGCCCCATGTGATGGAATACTGGTGGAAATCCTCTTTTGTGACCTGAGCAAGCCTGTCGAGTATCTCCTTTGGCGGCTCAAAATCAGGAAATCCCTGAGACAGATTAACTGCTCCGTATTTATTTGAGATTCTCGTCATACGTCTTATGACGGAATCGGTAAATGTGGCTGTGCGGTTTGAAAGTTCTGGCATATTTTTCTCCTTAAAATATATTAAACGAATCGGGCGGATATTATCCGCCCCTGCAAAAATAATTTGTAGGGGGCGATGCCCACATCGCCCCGATTTTTACGGGCTGATGTAGGCATCAGCCCCTACATTCATCACATTATTATAACATTATTATATGCTGTAGTCAATATTTCTTTCGTCGATAACTCTTCTTGACTTGTGCTCGGAACGTGTATCAAGTCCGCCGTCGGGATGAACTACTACCTTTGCAGGCTTAACACCGATACGTGCCTTCAGTGCTGCTGAAACCTCAGCTGCAACTGCTTCGTCGTCCTTGGAAACGCCTGCTGCCTTCTCAACCTCAACTGCATATTTGCTTGTGAAATCCTTTTCAAAAATGCGGATGAGATACTCACCTGTCAGGTCGCTCTGCTCTCGGATAACAGCCTCAATGTCACTTGGGAATACATTAACAGCTGAAACGATGAACATATCGTCCTTTCTGCCGAGGATACTGATCCTTCCGTGTGTACGTCCGCATTTGCAAGGGGTTGTATCAATGCGTCCGATATCACCTGTCTTGAATCTGATAAGCGGACGAGCGTGCTTTCTGAGAGTTGTGAATACAAGTTCACCAGTCTGGCCGGGCTCAAGAACTTCGCCTGTATGTATGTCAACAGTTTCTACGAGAATATGGTTCTCTGCGATGTGGAGACCGTCGTGGTATTCGCACTGTGCAGCGCAGGCGCCGAAAATATCGGAGAGGCCGTAGAAGTCGAATACCTCAGCGCCCCAGATATCCTCGATAGCCTTTCTTGTAGCATCGATAGAACCGCCAAGCTCACCTGCAACGATGATCTTCTTGATGTTGAAATCCTTCTTAGGATCATAGCCTGCCTTGAGAGCCTTCTCACCGAGCTGCCATGCGTATGAGGGAGAAGTCCAGATAACTGTAGGCTGATAAGTTTTAAGGATAAAGAGGAGTCTCTCACTTGGGAGAGTACCGCCCCAGATACACAGTGCTCCAAGGTTCTGAGCGCCTATTACGTCAGGTCCGCCAACATAGAGTGAGAAGTTGAGAGCGTGAACGTATCTGTCATTCGGTCTCATTCCTATCTGCCAGAACCAGCGGCTCTCTGTCTCCTGGAACTCATCGAAATCCTTCTTTGTGAACGGGCTCATTGTAGGAACGCCTGTCGAACCGGATGAAGTAGAGATGAATACTACATCCTCTTCCGGTACAGCTGCCAGCTCGCCGAGGAATGATCCTACGCCCTGAGTGTCACGCTGTGTCTTCTTATTGATGAACGGGAACTTTTCGATGTCCTTCAGAGTCTTGATGTCCTCAGGCTTTACCCCTGCCTCATCAAATGAACGCTTATAGTAAGGAGCGTGGTCGTAAGCGAATTTTACGATCTCCTTGAGATCCTCAAGCTGTCTCTTCTGAAGTTCCTCACGGGGAAGAGTCTCAAGCTCTTCATTCCAGTATTTATTATTGATATCTCTGCTCATTGCTTTATCCTCCATAGTTTAGTTATTCTATCTGTTTGGTATGCTTTAATTATACCTCATGATCCTGCATTTGTCCAATACTTGTGCTTTATCATGAGTTATAGATAATGTCTATAGGTTTACTTATAATTGAAGTTTTTCTCAATGAATTCCCATTTCTTGTCACGGGAATCTGTAATAATCTTTATATCCTCATCGCTGAGATGGCGGAAACGCCCCTGCTTTTTCAGGTATTCCCCGACGCTTGTGAACTGCTTGGGCTTGTGGTTCAGAGTGAACTCGCCGTTTTCATATTCGGCAAGATACCACAGACCGCTGTCAACTACTTCCCTTGCGATGTTCACTGTCTCGTCAACGGGTACTCCCCAGCCAGTGGGACATGGTGCGATAACGTGGATGTACTTCGTTCCCTGTATCTGTGAAGCCTTCTGTACTTTTGCAATAAAGTCGTTGATATATCCTACACTTGCAGTTGCCGCATAAGGAATATCGTGTGCAGCTGCGATCTCAAACATATTCTTCTTTGGACGTATATTTCCGTGGATATTCTTTCCTGCGGGAGTGGTGGTTGTCTTCGCACCGAATGGAGTAAGTCCGCTTTTCTGTATGCCTGTATTCATGTAGGCTTCGTTGTCGTAACAGATATATATGATATTATCATTGCGGTCGATCGCACCGGAAAGTGCCTGTATACCGATATCTGCTGTACCGCCGTCACCTGCAAATCCTACTGCTGTGAAGTCCTTGTATCCCTTTGCACGAAGTCCAGCTTCCACGCCTGTAAGCATTGAAGCTGTACCTGCAAATGTGGAGATTATGGAATTGTTTGAGAAACAAAGCTGTGGGAAATTGAATCCTACTGCCGACATACATCCGGCAGGAAGTACGGAAACTGCTCTCGGCCCGAGAACTTTCAGTGCCGCCCTGACAGCAAGACTTCCTCCGCATCCTGCACAGGCCTTATGTCCGTAGAAAAATTCATCACGGGAAATGCTGTCTGCTGTTTTATTAGCCATTGTTTTCGCCTCCTATGCCGATGAAATTCACTGTCTCTGCACCGTTTTCCATATCGGAAAAGATCTTCTCAATATCAGCGGAAGAAATGTTTCTGCCGCCGAGACCGCCGATGTAATTATAGCCTTTTACATCTACGGATGCCTTTTTCAGTGCAGAGTTGACGTTAGTGAAAACTGTTCCCTCATTGCCGAAAGAAACATCCTTTTCAAGAACTGCATATGCCTTTGCATTTTTCAGTGTATCTGCTATCTCCTGATTCGGGAAAGGTCTCATGTAGCGTATTCTCAGGACACCTGCCCTCACGCCCCGACTGCGGAGATCATCTGCTGTTTCACGGCAAAGACCTGCGATACTTCCGAGAGTTACGATGATATAGTCAGCATCATCTGTCAGGTACTTTTCTATAAGTCCTGTATAGCTTCTGCCGAATATCTCAGCAAACTCTTTTTCAGTCTCATTTATGACCTGACGGACAGCGAGAACGCCTTCGTGTTCCTTGTACTTGAAAATATAGTTGTAATCAGGACCTGCCGAGAATGCCATATTTTTCGGGTTATCAAAGTCAAGTCGGTTATCCGTTTCATAAGGCGGCAGAAATCTGTCTGCCTGTTCCCTTTCGGGGATATCCACTGTTTCGTATGTATGTGTAAGCACGAATCCGTCAAGGTTAGCCATGAACGGTGTGGAAACTCTCTTGTCTTCGGCTATTTTATAACTCATAAGCGCAAGGTCGAGGGCTTCCTGTGCATTTTCAGCATAAGCCTGTATCCATCCGCTGTCAAGCTGTGAAAGGCTGTCACGCTGATCGCCGTAGATATTCCACGGAAGCGCAGTTGAACGGTCCGCATTCATCATAACAATGGGGAAACGTCCGCCTGATGCGTAGTAGAGACATTCTGCCATGTAGAGAAGTCCCTGAGATGATGTAGCTGTGAAAGCTCTTGCGCCTGCCGCACTTGCTCCTATCGCACATGAAAGAGCGGAATGTTCGGATTCAACGTGTATGTATTCAGCCTTGAGGCTGCCGACCTCTACCATCTCGGAAAGACGCTCAACAACAATGGTCTGAGGGGTTATAGGATAAGCCGATATGACCTCAGGGCGGGCAAGCCTGATACCTTCAGCAAATGCTTCATTGCCAGATAAAAATTTTTTCATTTGCGTTCCGCCTCCATTCCTATAGCTCCTAATTTACAAATCTTAGCACATATTCCGCAGCCTTTGCAGAAGTCATAATCTATCTCTGCTTTGCCGTTATTGATGGATATCACTCCATCTGGGCAGTAGAGGTAGCACTGCTCACATCCCACGCATTTTTCGTTTGCAACAACAGGACGTATGCTTCTCCATCCGCTGTTAACGGAAACAAGATAACCTGCCTCATAGGAAGTATCAACAGGAACTTCATTGAATGCAAAATCCTTTTTCTCTCTGATATAAGGTCTCATGAAAGCACCTCCCTGACAGCTTCTGCCAATGCGCCGATATTGCGCTCCTGTATTTTTTCGGGCATATATCCCTTTATTGCGCTGACTGCTTCATCCTCGGAAACAACGCCCGATACTGCAAGGAGAATGCCGAACATGACTGTATTTACTGTCGGCAGCCTGAACTGTGAAGCAATGCTCTCAGCGTCATAGCTATCAGCATTTTCTATAGCCTTTTTCGAGTTGACGATTATCTTTCCGTTATCCTTCAGCAGACTGCTGAGCTGCGGAGAATAAAGTGTATCATCCAGTATAACTATATAGTCGGCCTTTTCGGTCTGACTTCTGTCAGTCACGGGCTTGCCGTCAAGCTTTGTGAAAGCTCTTACGGGGGCGCCTCTTCTCTCAGGTCCGAATGACGGAAAAGCAAGGGCATATTTATCATCGCTGTCACTGGTATAAGCGGCTCCGAGAAGCTTTGCCGCCGTAAATGCGCCCTGACCTCCACGGCCGAGCCAGATTATCTCTTTCATGCAGACATCTCCTATCATTTTTCGTATGTACTAATTTTATCACCGCACGGGCTGTATGTCCAATACGTAAGTGCTATTGTTAGTTATAGACTTTTCCTATAGTTAAGATAGGCATTATAGCTATCTCAAAGGGCGGTCATCCCGCCCTTGTTTCAGTCTATTCCCAGATACTGTCTCAGCTCACTCAGATATATCTCAGCCATCTCGCTGAGTATCACATTTTTCAGCGTGATATAGCCTATTTCCATTACTTCATCAGCTGATCCGCTTTCAAACGGAACTGCGATATAATCGTCACCGTTAAGTTCTTCGCAGATGATTCCCGAACAGAGGGTATAGCCGTTAAGTCCTATCATCAGATTGAGCATTGTCGCCCTGTCATTGGCTTTGATTATACGCTCATATTCGTTGGTGCTGAGTATCTCCTCGGCAAGGTAGAATGAGCTGTTATCGCCCTGTTCAAAGGAAAGACATGGGTAATCACCGAGCTGTTCAAAGGTTATCTTTTTTTCTTTTGCCAGCGGATGTCCTTTCCATAAATACACAAAGGGACTGCACTTTGTAAGGGTATGGAATTCAAGTCCGTTGGAATTTATCAGCTTTGTCATTGATTTGCGGTTGAAATCGTTGAGATAGATTATGCCCAGTTCACTTCGCATTGTAGCAACATCGCTGATTATCTCTGCGGTCTTTGTTTCTCTTATGGCGAACTCATATTTCGCTGTATCGAAATCCTTGACCATTTCCACGAACGCCTTGACCGCAAAGGAATAATGCTGAGTTGAAACTCCGAACTTCTTCTTGATATTGCCTTTGAGAATGTACTTCTCCGCAAGTATGTCAAACTGTCCGCAAACCTGACGGGCGTACTGCAAAAATTCCGCACCGTCATTGGTAAGGGTAACGCCTCTGCCGCTTCTGTTGAAGATCTTTATGCCTATTTCCTTTTCAAGTTCCTGTACCGATGAAGTAAGTGACGGCTGAGAAACATAAAGCTGTTCTGCCGCCTTATTCATCGAGCCTGTTTCGGATATGGCAAGTATATATTTAAGCTGCTGTAAAGTCATAATATCACCTCGTAAAAATATAGGATAACAATGTATCCAGATAATTATATCACTTCAGCAGAAAAAAATCAATCATATAATCCTGTGCTGAAATATCTGTCTTGTAGGATTACAATAGATGTGAGACAATTTACAAAAAAAGGTAGCGGAGCAGCATAGACCTGTGTTACAGTTAAGTTGCGAAGATAAAAGCAACAGGAGGTCAAGCTGATCCGCTATGAATA
>Ga0129307_1001031_pt1 | contig 34442 bp, 32 predicted proteins | sample P1105metagenome_FD_94437 | JGI IMG/M metagenome (GOLD analysis project Ga0129307, IMG submission 94437) | Capybara group fecal microbial communities from Wisconsin, USA - P1105 metagenome | ecosystem: Host-associated > Mammals > Digestive system > Large intestine > Fecal | place: USA: Wisconsin...
AATTGAGCCATAGTGTCAACCTCCTCAGTTATGTTTTGTGTGGTAACTTAATTTTAACTGAAAGATGAGCGCTTGGCTCTTTTTATTTAATTTTTGAATTTACACCATTATATGGGCTTTATCCTAAACTGCTCCAGATATTCATCAAATATGTCTCTATTTATGAGTACATAGCCATCAATACGGTAAATTGCACCTGCCCTGTCTGCTAATTCCAAAAGTTTCTTATGCTGAATGCTATAAACAAGTTCTGCATCCTTATATCTGAGATACTTTCTGCGCAGTTCCCTGGCTGTGTCCTTAATTTCTGTTCGTCTTTGAATGTCGTAATACTGATCTTCCATGTGTTTTTGCTCCTTTTCACGCTAGATTTGTAACAAATATCTTGTTTTGCATCAAAAAAAGGGCCACTCTCCTGAATTTTCTTTCAAGAAAGTGACCCTCTTTAGGTCTAATCTCATTGTCGGATTTTTCCCCAACAACTTATCATCATTTATTATTCTTCGTGATTATATGAAGAATTGTTGTCAATTTGTTGTCAAATTCGCTCTTCGAAAGGCGCTAGACCGCATAAACACTGGGTTTATTTTCCCGAACTTTTGAGAGTAGGAAACAACAACACATCCCTAATCGCCTGACTATCTGTAAGTAACATAGCCATTCTGTCGATACCAAAACCAATACCACCTGTTGGAGGCATACCGATTTCAAGCGCGTTAAGGAAGTCTTCATCTGTGTGTTCAGCTTCATCATCACCTGCAGCAAATGCTTCTTCCTGTGCGGCAAATCTTGCTCTCTGATCAATAGGATCATTAAGTTCTGAGTAAGCATTTGCCATTTCCCAACCATTCATAAAGAACTCAAATCTTTCTACATAATCTGGATTCTCTGGTTTCTTCTTTGTAAGTGGAGAAATCTCAATTGGATGATCCATAATAAATGTAGGCTGAATTAAATGTTCTTCTACATATGTTTCAAAGAAGAGATTTAAAATATCACCCTTCTTATGACGTTCTTCAAATTCAATATGATGCTCTTTTGCAAGTGCTTTTGCTGCTTCTGTATCAGCAACTTCATTCCAATCAACATTTGCATATTTCTTAACTGCATCAACCATTGTAAGTCTTTCAAATGGCTTTGAAAGATCCATTTCTACACCATTATATGAAATAACTTCACTACCTGTAACAACTTTTGCAAGGTGTCTATACAGATTTTCAGTAAGTTCCATCATACCATTATAATCTGTGTATGCCTGGTATAATTCCATAAGTGTAAATTCTGGATTATGTCTTGTATCAACACCTTCATTTCTATAAACACGACCAATCTCGTAAACTCGCTCTAATCCACCTACGATAAGTCTCTTTAAGTATAATTCAAGAGAAATACGAAGTTTTACATCTTCATCAAGTGAATTATAATGTGTTAAAAATGGTCTTGCTGCTGCGCCACCTGCATTATGTACAAGTGTAGGCGTTTCAACTTCCATAAATCCCTGTCCATCAAGATATCTTCTAATTTCACTAATCATCTTTGATCTCTTGATAAATGTATTCTTGCTTTCCTCATTCATAATAAGGTCAACGTATCTCTGTCTGTATCTAAGGTCCATATTTGTAAGACCATGGTGCTTTTCAGGAAGTATCTGAAGACTCTTTGAAAGAAGAGTTACACTTGTTGCATGAATACTCATCTCACCTGTCTTTGTTTTGAATGGATAACCAACAACACCAACGATATCACCAATATCCATCTTCTTGAAATCAAGATATTCCTGCCAAGGTTCTTCCTTACTTACTTCACCTCTTGCAACATAAACCTGGATATTACCATCTCTGTCCTGTACATTACAAAATGAAGCTTTACCCATAACACGCTTAAGCATTATACGACCTGCAATACTTACAAGTTTGCTATCATCTTTAATGAGTTTTCCTTCTTCATCGTGCGGACATTCTAATTTATCAAAATTATCTTTGATTTCCTTTGTGTGATATGTTACGTCATATTTAGTAATGACAAATGGATCCTTTCCCGCATCCTGAAGATTCTTTAATTTTTCTCTTCTTACTTTTAAAAGCTGATTAATATCAACCTGCTTTTCCTGATTATTGTTCTGATTCTTTTGCTCTGCCATGTTATTCTCCTTTAAAAAAACCTTTCCAAATGGTTTTAATACAATCATCTGCAAAGGTTCTTTTTACTTTATTACATATCCTTAATGGATTAGTTATCTGATTCTGTCTTACTTACACTAATAATTTTGCAGGATACCTTTCCTTTAGGCGCCATAAATTCAACATTGTCTCCGGCTTCTTTTCCTTCAATCGCTTTACCAAGTGGTGAAGCTGAAGAAATTCTACCCTGACGACTATCTAAATCAAGGGAACCAACTATCTGAATTGTTCTATTGCTTCTTTCTCCTTTAAACTTAAGAACAACTGTTGTACCTACATTAACCTTTGTATAGTCGATGGTGCTTTCATCAACGAGTTCAGCATTTTTAAGAAGGCTCTCAATCTCTGCTATTTCCTGAATAAGTTTTGCCTGTTCTTCATTGGCTGCTGTATATTCTGCGTTTTCTGATAAGTCACCCTGTTCCTTAGCAACTTTAATTCTCTCCTCAATTTCAGGAGCCTTAACGTTTTTTAATTCCTCAAGTCTTGCTTCATATTTCTTTTTTTCAGATAGAGTAATAACTCTCTTCTCAGTTTCTGCCATTTCGATACCCCTTTCTGGTATTTATTAAAATAACATTCAATTTATAAATTATTCATTCGTGGATAAAAGGCTCCACAATTAAGAAATTATAGCCTAAACACAAAACATTGTCAAGCGCTAGACCATTAATAAAAACCATTTGACATATCTATTCTATGATGTTACTATGAAGATACAAAAAGGTGCTACCGATAGACGGTTAGTCCAAGAATATATTATTTATAAATAATAATCGCTCACTTGCACTGGGCGGTTATTTTTTGTTATGTACTGATATATTAAAAGAGCTTACACTGCTGTAAGCTCTATCTATAATAGTATTACCACTGGTAATAACCTTTTCTAGCTATTACTTTATATTTTGCAACTGTATCCATAGTTATTCTATCATCACTCTCCCAAGTAGTTATTTCAAAACTTGCTTTTCTACCCGCATCAACTGACACATACGCACTATCAAATCCTATAGGATCATTATTTGAATCATAATAAATAACGATTACATCAAGTAAACTTTCATCTTCCTCAGTAGTATTTTTAACTCTACCTGTTACTTTTACTCCTCCATAACTTCTATATGCTCTAATATCCGTGTCCGAAACTTTATAATCTACTATTTCACCTTCTGCCTCTGCAACCGTATATTGTGGAACAAGATTTATACCATTACTTAGGTCAACTCCATCATCTATCGATCCTGAATTTATATAAAAATATGCCTTCTCTCCTGGTGCAACTATGTCCACTGTTTTTGATACCCAATTTTCCGTTTGAAGCAAGTGACCATCATTATCTTCCAAATCAAATGTGCAATCGTCCATATAAATATTTGTTGTACCAGTATTCTTTATTTCAACATATCCAAAATAATCATAACCCCCAAAACTATCTTTAAAATATTTAAACTTGGCATCTGTAACTTTATATTTAAATTCGCCTTCTGGTTTTTCTGTTGTTTCCTCTGTCTCTTTCTCTGTAGGAGTTTCTGCGCTAACCTTCACTTCTTCTGTTGCTTTATCATTTTCTGTCTCGTTATCAGTTTTACCATCTTTTGTAATTGTATTATCATCAACAAATGCATTATCTACTATTTCATACTCTATAATCCATGACTTTAATACATTTTTATAACTAACTATTTTAACAACTACAGTATCTCCTTCTCCAAAATCAGGATCTTCATCAGACACAAAATTCAAATGTTCTCCAGCCCATACATTGAATCCTAACACCGAATCAGGCTTAATTTCCCTTACTTCAAATTGAACAACTTTGTCTTCTAAATCTTCACCATCATTTAAAGCACTTTCAAATGATTCAGCATCCCCATAATCAATACTGACCGAAACCTTTCCATCCGATGAAACCTTCACAGAATTACTATCCTTTTTATCGCTATTTTCATCATACTCGCATCCGGACATACTAACAATAAGTATTACGGATAATAACATAATTAACCATTTATTTTTTTTCTTATCTTTCATTTGTTATACCTCCAATTCATTATTACAAAAAACCTCTCCTACACAATCATTCTATCATTTTCCCACTTATGTTTTTTCCACTTATATGGTGGTATTTTGCACACAAAAAAGCAAGGGTAAACCTTGCTTTTTCATCTAACACACATTCCTTATCTCTTCTACCAATGCCCTGATTTCATCCATGGATTCAATTCCATTAACTCTTCTTCTAATTTCACAGGCATGCTTCATACCCTGAGTGTACCAGGCAATATGCTTTCGCATCTCACGAACCGCAGTGTACTCACCTTTAAATTCACATTCATCCAAGGCATGTTCTAAAATTACATTGCAAACCTCTTTAATGTCTGGCTTGATATCTGATGATTTTTCATCCATCTCAAGCGCCGCCTTAACTTCCCTAAATATCCAAGGATTTCCTCTTGCAGCTCTTGCAATCATAATGCCGTCCACACCGGTTTCTGCCTTCATGCGAAGTGCATCAACGCCACTTCTTACATCACCACTTCCTATGACAGGAATCTTTACTGCTTCCTTAACTTGCCTAAGGATATTCCAATCAGCTTTGCCACCATAATACTCTTCCCTGGTTCTTCCATGAACAGCAATAGCATAAGCACCGCTATTTTCACACATCTGGGCAAATGTCACCGCATTAATACTATCTTTATCAAATCCTTTCCTAAACTTAACAGTTACCGGAATCTCCAAAGCGTTAGCCACTGTTTCAATAATCCTACCAGCCCATACCTCATCTTTCATAAGATATGAACCTTCATGATTATTGACCACCTTTGGCACCGGACACCCCATGTTAATATCAATAATACTGCAGCCTGTTTCCTGATAAAGTTTTTTTGCCATATCCGCCATAAGTTCCGGCTCCGAACCAAAAATCTGAAGCGCTATGGGTTTTTCCACTTCATCAAACTTAATAAGTTCCGCAGTATTCTTATTCTTGTAGTAAACTGCTTTGGCACTTACCATTTCCGTATATAAAAGTCCACATCCATACCTTTTACATAGTTTTCTAAAAGGCATGTCTGTAACGCCCGCCATGGGGCCAAGCACCAAATCATTTCCAGTATCTATATTTCCAATTATCATATTATTTCCTGTCTACCAAATCAGTTATCCATTACTTTCTTTTCTTCTGCTTATCAAATATCAACTTCATGCCCTTAAGAGTAAGATCCTTATCATACACGTCTATCTTACTTGTGTTTTCACTGATTATTCTGCCAAGACCACCTGTTGCAACCACTTTCATATCTGTAAGACCAGTTTCTTCCTTAACTTTTTCTATTATGTATTCCGCCTGGCCTATTTGCCCATACACAAGACCTGCCTGCATACTGGTAACTGTGTCATTGGCCAAAATGGTTTTAGGTTTCTTGATTTCAATTTCAGGTAACTTAGCGGTTCCAGTCCAAAGAGCATTGGCGCTAAGCTTAATGCCTGGAGCCGTAATAGCCACATCAAATGTACCATCTTCTCTAACCAAATCGTAGGTTGTGGCAGTACCATAATCAATAACCATAATTGGTCCGCCATATATTTCGTATGCACCCACAGCATCCACAATTCTGTCTGCACCAACTTCATTTGGATTGGCTGTGGTTACTCTGATTCCTGTTTTTATTCCAGGGCCCACAATAATGGGCTCTGTATTTAAATACTTCCTTGAAGCATTCAAAAGACTATGCATGGTTGCTGGCACAACGGAAGAAATAATCACATTCTTAACCTTTCCATAATCAAACCCTTTATATTTAATAAGTCCGCAAATCATTATGCCATACTCATCAGATGTTCTAGTGATTCCAGTATCCATCCTAAAGGTACTCTTAATTTCATCTCCTTCAAATAATCCAAATGTAATATTAGTATTTCCTACGTCAACTGTAAGTAACATATTATTCTCCTTATTTATCATCAAAAGTCTCGCCTAAAACAAATATCCTGTAGAAAAGTTCAAGGGAAGTAAATAATTCCTCCTTTTCCTCCTGAAGCCTTCCTATCAAAAGTTTTGCACCTATATCATCATAATTATAATCGCTATCATAAGCTTCTGTTTCAAGTTGCACTCTCCCATCCTCGGCAAATATTACCTTAAGTACACCACCTACATCCTCCGTAAAAAGCACGCACATTACCTGCAATTCTTCCTTAACCTTTTCCGGAATCTTATCATACATTTTATTAAAATAAAACTTCTGTTCATAGGCACTTGCGCCACATAGTACATTTTTATTTTCCATCTATTCACTCCTTGATTTTAATGTCCCCACCATCATGTCTTTAAAGATTATCCGCATCAAACTACCGCATTGATTATACAACTATTCACTATTATTCGCAAATATTATACGATATCAGTTGGCAATAATGTGAACTACTCACGAGGCTAAAGCCTCGGAGCTTCTTGCTTCAACCTTTACTGCCTAACTCAACCGAAGCTGATTTAGGTCTTACACAAAGTCCACAAGCGTATAAGTTTGGCAAGTTCCTTACCTACTATGATTTATTATTAGGCTATTTGTTTTAGCCCTTCATTTAGTATATTTATAGCTGCGTTGTGATCTCTATCCATTACATTTCCACACTCACATTTGTATATCCTATCTGATAATAGAAGTTTATGTTTAGAACCACACTTACAACATGTCTGACTTGACGGAAACCATTTATCTACTTTTATGAAATATTTACCTCTATCTTTTAGTTTGTATTCTAAAAAACATAAAAATAAACCATACCCGTTGTCGAGTGTTGCCTTTCCATTGCCAAATCCTTTATTAGACATTGATTTCATATCTAATGTTTCTACACATACAACATCATACTGATTGGCTATCTCAGTTGATTTCTTATGTAGAAAGTCTAATCTTTGGTTAGAAATGTGTTTTTGTAATCTTGCAACCTTTATTCTTGCTTTATTTCTATTGTTGCTACATTTTTGTTTCCTACTTAACTGTCTTTGTAATTTAGCAAGTTTCTTTTGTGATTTACGGTAGTATTTAGGACTACCACATATTTGCCCGTTACTATCGGCATATAGACCATCAGATTTATAATCTAAACCTATCACATTACCAATCTGTTTTATCTTTTGTATATCTTCTTCATAAGTGAACAAAACCGAAGCGTAAAACTTACCATCTGAGTCTTGTGATATAGTAGCTGACTTAAGTACCCAACTAATATCAGGCTTCTTATGTATAACTGCCTTTACTTTTCCGATTTTAGGTAACTTAATAGCATTATCTAAAAGAGTAACAGTTCCATTCTGATTATTTGTTGTATAAGTCTTTCTGCTTGTTTTAGCACTTTTGAATTTAGGAAAACCAACTCTCCTGTTCCTAAAGAAATTAGCATAAGCAGTTTGTAAGTGCATCTGAACATTAGCGAGTGCAAGACTATCTACTTCCTTTAAGAATGGATAATCTTTCTTATATTGAGCAGGAGTTGTCTGTAATGATTTTTTATTTACTTTATAATAATCAATCTTATCTGAAAGCATTAAGTTCCAAATCTTACGACAACAACCGAACGTCTGTATGAATTTAGTTGTCTGCTCTTTTGTTGGATAAAGTCGATACTTTATTGATTTATTCACTACAAATTTCTCCTCTATCTTTGATTTTCTATGTACTCTTTCAAAGTTTTCTCACTCACATTACCGATTGAACATATCTAACACTATTTTTGTTGTAACTAACTATACTCTTACGCAATTCATCTCACGAACCTAAAGGTTCGGAGATTTCTTGCTAGTTTAATTTAAACAGGACCTACATTGATAATAACCAGTGTAGGCCCTGTTTATTAAGATTTTTTAATCTATTCTAAATTTATTTACTACTCTTTGCAACTTCTGAAATTGCACTTACTGTACCTGCAAGGTCTGCAATATTTGATGGTACAATAATCTTTGTAGACTGTCCATCTGCAGCCTTGGCAAATGCTTCAAGACTCTTAAGCTGAATAACACTGCTATCAGCACCAGCTTCTTTAATAAGTTTAAGACCTTCAGCTGTAGCCTGCTGTACCTTTAAAATAGCCTGAGCTTCACCATCAGCCTCTCTAATCTTTTTCTCCTTAACAGCATCAGCCTTAAGGATTGCTGCTGCCTTTTCAGCTTCAGCTTCAAGAATTGCTGATTCTTTCTGACCTTCAGCCTTAAGAATTGCTGACTTCTTTTCACCTTCTGCAATAAGAATTTGCTCACGTCTTTCACGTTCTGCCTTCATCTGTTTTTCCATTGCTTCCTGAATAGCTGCAGGTGGCATGATGTTCTTAAGTTCCACACGGTTAACCTTGATGCCCCATGGGTCTGTAGCCTGGTCAAGTGACTGTCTCATCTTTGTATTAATTACTTCACGAGATGTAAGTGTTTCATCAAGTTCAAGATCACCAATGATGTTACGGAGTGTTGTTGCTGTCAAGTTTTCAATAGCCATAATTGGATTTTCAACACCATATGTGAAAAGCTTAGGATCTGTAATCTGATAGAATACAACTGTATCAATTCTCATAGTAACATTATCTTTTGTAATAACCGGCTGTGGTGGAAAATCAACTACTTGTTCCTTAAGGTCTACCATTCTTGCAACTCTGTCGATGAATGGCATTTTTAAGTGAAGGCCAACTCCCCAAGTTTCTAAATAACCACCAAGTCTTTCAATAATATATGCATGCGCCTGTGGTACAATTTTTACACATGTAGCTGCTATAACTACAATAATAACTAATAAAGCAATAATTGGTCCCATATAAACCCTCCTATTAATATATTATTATCTTTTAAATATTTTAAGCATTTTAAAATAATTATGCTTTCTTTACGAAGACCTTAACGCCTTCAACTCTTTCTATAACTACTTTTTCATCTACTGCTATAATCACATTGTCATCAGTACTTCTTGCTGACCATTCAAGGTCTCCAATCAAAACCTGTCCTGTTTCCTTAAGATTATTAATCCCCTCTTTAACAAGGCAAGTTTTTCCCACCATGCTGTCAACATTAGTAGGTTCTAATCCCTTTTGCATCTGCTTTCTTGCAATAGGTCTGCAAATAAGAAGAACAACCGCTGAAACAACTATACCAATAATCCACTGAGTAGTACTCTCTGCTCCAAGCATTGCTGCGATGAAAGCTGCAACTGCTCCAACTGCGAACCAGATAGTAACAAGTGAAAGGGTAATTGCTTCAATAACAACGAATATTACCAGCAATATTAACCAGAATATTTCCATTCCGCCCATTTACTTATCCTCCTGTTTTTCATGCAACCAAAGTTTAATATCCTTGGCATTTCATGTAACTAAAACTTAATAATCTCAGTTCAAGTCCTAGTATTTGCTACTAAAGTGATTTTTGATAAGCGTAGTTTAAATATCACTTTACGGTATATTCTATCAAATTGTACGCGCTTGTCAAGAATTTTCGTTGCATTATTTAAAGTATTAGCCTTTTACCGATTCACCACTCAATTTATATACAAAAATGGCTAACAAATCTACACTTCATAGTATATTTGTTAGCCATATATTATTTCATAATTTTATATTTCCTTCTAACAAGTAATCTGTTGAGTATTTTATCTTAAAACAGATTCTCCTTAGTTAGCTGTAGCAACTTTGCTACTGACAGTTACATATGCTGCACTAACGTAACCTATCTGTCCTTCATAGTTAATGCAAACCCATTCTTCATCAGAGGCTTCTTTGTCGCAATTATACTCCGATCCAATGGCGCACTGTCCAAGTACCGAACTTTCTGTATTCTTATCACTACGAACCTTTAATCCATCCTCATTAATGGTACAAACATATCCACCAACTTCTTCAATCTTTTTTTCTGCATTTTCACCAAAAAGGCAGAATTCATTTTTTACATAGCCTGTAATGCCACCTGAAGTAATTTCACTCCATTCATCACCTGCTTTAACCACGGTACCGCCTGCACCATAAGTTAATCTTCCTACGATTGAAGAATCAGCATTGGCTTCACTTCTGATATTAACAAAATCTATCACATCTTCAAGATTTACAACAAATGTATCTCCATCTTTTGCAATGCTGTTTACAGTAACACTTGAGGAATCATCTCCATCAACATCATCTATGTCGTCTGAATCCAAATCATCAGATTCCACATCTTCGTCATCCGCATCCAAATCTTCTTTAGAATCCGCATCATCTGTATCCTCATTGTCTACATCCTTAGAATCACTATCCTGTCCCAAGGAAACAATGCGTTCAATTTTATTTGTATTAATGTCTGATGATGTAATCTGTCTTACTTCTGCTTTCTTACCTGATGATATATGCCAGAAGATAGCAGCTATAAGTAAAAACACCAGAACGTAAATTCCCATGTTTAATCTTTTCATTAAACGTCTGTATTTAAATCTCATATTAACCTCGCTTATTTATAAACGTGCCCTAAAATTTTAGCAATCATTTTCTCCTTTGTCAACCTTGAAAAGAACCAATTGATTCTAAGAATAGCATATTATTCCAAAATATATGCATAAATCACCTATTTATTTGTCCAATTTCCGTTGTTAAAAAAGTCAAAAAGTTAATGTATTAACAATGTCTTTTGGTTGTTTTTAATGAAAATTGTTCAAAAAGTTGCAAAATTCCCATTAAAGTTGTATTATTTTATCGTAAAAGAAAATCTTTCAATAATGAATGGGAGGAAAAAAAATGGCTACAACAAAAGAAACAGCTAAGAAGATTACAAAAGAAACTGTTAAAGTAGAAGCAGCTAAAGCTGAAGTTAAAGCTCCTGCTAAAGTAGAAGCTCCTAAGACAGAAACTAAAGCTGCTGCTAAAGCACCTGCTAAGAAGGCTGCTACAAAGACAACAGCAACAAAAACAGCTGCTAAGAAGGCACCTGCTAAGAAGGCTGCTACAAAGACAACAGCAACAAAGACAGCTGCTAAGAAAGCTCCAGCTAAAAAGGCTGCTAAAGCTACAAGCACAGTAATTGCTCAGTTCGGTGGTCTTGACATCGATATTACAAATGTAGTTGACGAAGCTAAAGCTGCTTATGTTGCTAAAGGAAACAAAGCTGCAGACGCAAAAGATGTTAAAGTATATGTTACATCTGGCGGTGCATACGCTGTAGTTAACGGTGAAGAAATCGGTAAAATCAAATAATCAAATTAGCTAGACTAAATATATAAAGGGACTTAAGGTTAAACCTTAAGTCCCTTTATTATAATCTATACAATTATTCTTCTTTATCATACCAATTTCCGCTATCAATTTGCCTCTTTTCCTTTGTGAAAAATAAAATTGATATTAAATAAATAAAAATGCCCATCCAAAATAAAACATTTAATACAGTAAAAATCATAAGAACGTATTTGTCTGTAGCATGACCTTTTTTTAAACTATATATAATAAATGCAACCACAAAGCACGCAATCACTATACAATATGTAACTATTCCTACTAATACTTTCTTATTTCCTTTTTTAATCTCTTTTATACTCTTATATCTTTTATCTTTATCATATATTAATTTTGCTGTAAAAAAACCAATAAGCCAAAAAAATATTTTATCCATTATTCTTCCTCCTAGTTAAAATCTTTCTGTGCACAACGTCACACATTATATCACCCCACCCGATTTTAAGTCAACTTATTTTTTTCATTACTTTTCTTATCTTAAATACATCTTTTCATAATAAATTTTATTTTTTTCTATATAGTAAAATAAACCCCACCTGCCACAAAAGACAGATGAGGTTCTTTCCACTATATTTATATTATTTATGCCTGTGAATCAATATATGTATTAATCTCTGTTACAAGATCATCAACATCAATTCCATGTACCATACATGCTTCATCAAGAGATTCACCAATTGATGATGGGCATCCGATACAATGCATACCTGCATTTAAAAGAATTGGTACTACCTCAGGATTTGATTTAAGAAGATCTCCCATAATTGTTTCTTTAACTACTTTAGCCATTTTTGTATTCCTCCATTTTAATAATCAATATACTTTTTTCTGTTATTATTTATATACCTTTTTGTCTATGACAGTATAATTCTAAATAAATATCTTTGCAAGTCTAATTTTCTTCTTGCAAAAAAATATCATTAAGATAATTCCTGTGATTCGTTAAACACGTCATCATAATACTGATCAATTAGTTTTTCAATAAGTGCCTCATCTGCATTTTCGTATTCTCTCATAAGAGTATTCTTTAATATCTCAAATCTTTTAAAATACTTTTCCTCTTCTGAATACTCTCCTTCAATTTGTCTGTCAACATCTTCTTTTGTAATGTTATTCTTCAAATAATTTGTTATGTTTTCTGTAGCACTCACTTCACCAGATATCTTTGATTTATAATCCTTTGAAATAAACACATATGCCACACCTATTACTGTAAAGATGGCAAATAAAAGTGTCATAACTATATACAATAAAAAGTTATCTTCAAACTTAACAGGCACTTTTACAAATTTATCAAGAATTCCAGAAACGCTTCCTGCTATCAAAGCAAGTCCAGCTACTCCTACTATTAAAAGAGTTGCTGCAGTGGATTTTGCATCCTCATATTTATCACTATAATTAATATATCTTGTTGATGATGCATTAACTATTTCATATGCAAGTTCCTCTGCACTTGTGCCTTCTTCTAATACATTTTCCTTTAAGTCTTCCATGTCATTCCTCGCTTTTTACATTGTTTTTCAAACAATTTATTTTTTTTAGTAATTGTTTTAACCTTACTAATCTTACCACACTATCACTCACTAAGTCCACTACTTAGTAATGAAAAACCTATTATCATTATAATGATTACAAGTCCAGGAAAACACGCATACCACGGACAAGTAAATAGAAAACTTTGAGCTTCAGAAATCATGCGTCCCAAACTCTGGGCAGGCGGAAGTACACCAAGGCCCAAATAACTCATGGAACTTTCTGCAATTACAGCATTATTAAATCCTACAGCCACATTGGTCATTAGTTTTGGAAATATATTCGGGAAAACATGTACAGCAATTATCCTGCTGTTAGAAAGCCCTAATGCTTTAGCACTCTCAATATATCCAAGTTTTTTCACCTTTATGGTTTCTCCTCTTATCATGCGGGCAAAACTAGGTATAAACAAAATTCCAAGAGCTATAATGATTTTGTATGTTCCCTTACCCAAAACGCTTATAATTACAAGAGCCAAAAGAACACTTGGAAATGAAAGTATAATATCATTAAACCTCATTATGATTTCATCAAATACACCACCATAATAACCTGTAAACAATCCAATCAAAGTTCCAATTATGCTTCCAATAAGTACAGTACATAAAGCAATAAAAAATGTATTACCAAGACCTGACATTACCCTTGAAAATATGTCTCTTCCGTAATTATCACATCCAAATAGATGTGACAGGGATGGAGCTGCATTTTTAAGAGGACCATTCATTTTTGTCGGACTATAAGGTGTCCAGAATATACTAAGTATTGATAAAAACAATAATACTAATATTATTATTGTTCCCATACAGATATATGTCTTTTTCTTATTCATTAATTCAACATCCTTTTACATATCCTCAAGATTGATTCTTGGATCAACTACGGCATATAATACATCCACTATTGTATTACACAAAACTACGATTATGGCAACATAAATAACCACTGCCTGTACCACCGGATAGTCTCTTTTTAAAATTGCATTTACCAAAAACTTACCCATACCCGGCACTCCAAATACCTGCTCAACAATTACGCTTCCTGCAAGTATTTCAGCAATTACAAGTCCCATAAAAGTAAGCACCGTTATCAGGGCATTTTTAAGCACATGTCCTGTTAATATTCTATTTTCAGTACAACCCTTTGCCCTTGCAAGTTTAACATAGTCTTTTTCCATTTCATGGGAGATTGCTTCTCTTATGTATTTTACCACCATTGCTACCTTAGGTAGTGATACTGCTATGGCAGGGAATATAAGATACCCCATGCTTCCGAAGAAATCATCTGTAGGGGATACATATTTGCCGGGAGTAAATACACGAAGACTCACTCCAAAAACAAATGTTAATACAATACCCATAAAGAAATTTGGTATTGCCATAAAAACATGAGTTACAACCAAAATAATTCCATCTATTTTTGTGTTTTCAAACTTTGCTGCAATAATACCAATCGGAAAAGAAATAATAAGAAGTATAAGAACTGAAAGCGCTCCTATCATTAATGTGTACGGTATTCGGCCTTCTATAAGGTCGCTTACCTTATGTCCCTGATATTGAAGGGACTCACCAAAATCACCTCTTATGGCATTTCCTGCCCACTTAAAATATCTTACCAATACATTTTCATCAAGCCCTAATTCACTCCTGATTTTTGCAATTTTCTCAGGGGTTGCATTGCTGCCAAGCCTGGTTATTGCCGCATCTCCAGGTATTATGGAAAAGGCTAAAAATGTAATAATGGATATTACAAATATGGTTATTATTAATGCTGCTGTCTTTTTTAAAATAAACTTTTTCATATCTTTGCAAAATTGGGTTTACTACACTCGGCAGTAAACCCATATGTATTATTTATCCTTACAGATTTCTTTTGAAATCCTATTTATTTTTCATAGTATACAATTGACATATCCTGTGCTGCAACTGGATAGAATTCGTATCCACCAAGTTTAGAATTAATTGCAACAATATTTGCTGGATCTTCAAGATATACTGATGCTGCAGTATCACTTAAAATTGTCTGTAATTCTTTATAAAGAGTAATCTTTTCTTCATCATCAGTTGTTGCTACTGCCTGATTATACTTTTCATCAAATTCTGGATTATTGTAATTTGTAAAGTTGTTATCAGAAGTAGAAACATTTTTCTCGAACCAGCTTGATGGACTAAGTGTACCATCAACTGCCACTACTGTTGCTTCATAATTTCTTCCTACATATACATCATCATACCAAGCTGTAAACTCTACTAAGTCAATTGTTGCATTAACACCAATTTCCTTAAGATTTTCAACTATGATTTCTGCTGCGCCCTTATGTGGCTCATAGTTATTTGGAACTGTTATTGTTAAATCAAAACCATCCTCATAACCTGCATCTGCAAGAAGTTCCTTTGCTTTTTCTATGTCAACACTATATGTATTTTCAGTCTCTTCATTATAATACTTGGCAAATGCTGGAATCATATTTGTTCCAATTACATGACTATATCCATCAAAAAGGAAATCACTTATGGACTGTTTATCAATTGCATATGATAATGCCTGTCTTACTCTTTCGTCCTTAAGTGGGCCAAAACTATTATTTAAGAAAAGTCCCTGTACATAATTTACACTTCCGTGTAATATTTCAAAATCATCACCAAGTGTGCTCGCCTGGTCTGTTGTAAGATACTGGAGGATATCTATACTTCCTGCTGAAAGCTCCATAACAGCTGCATCAACATCTGTTTCAATCTTAAATGTTACTTCATCAAGATATGGATATGGATTATTCCAGTATTCTGTATTCTTTTCAACCACAAGTTCCTCGCCCGGTTTATAGGACTTGTACTTAAATGGTCCTGTACCAATTGGATTTGTCTGTTCGTTACCATCATTTGCCTGCTCTAAAATAGCGCATGTAAGTTCTGATAAAAACTCTGTATTGCCTGTTGAAAGTTTTACTTTTACAGTTGAATCATCAACCACTTCTGCCTCTTCAAAAATGGCAAATGCTGCTGATGCTGAGCTTCCAGTGGCATAACGCTCCAATGAATACTTTACATCTTCTACTGTTACCGGATTGCCATCGTGGAATTTAATTCCATCTCTTAATGTGAATGTGTATTCACTTCCATCCTCTGAAATGCTGTAATCACTGGCAACAGCCGGTACCAAATCACCGTCTGAATTAGGTTTAACTAATCCTTCAAAAAGGTTAAATAATACTTCTCTTGTTCCTGCATACGCCGTATTGTGCGGGTCAAGACTGTCAAGGTCCTGTGTTATTCCTACTACCACAGATCCCCCAGAAGTTGTTTCACCCTTCTTTGTTTCTTGAGAATCCTTCTTCGACTTACCACCTGAACATCCTGTCAGTGCAGTTGCTACTACCAGCATGAAAACTAGTGCATTGCTTAAAAGTTTTTTCTTCATGTTGTTCTCCTTTAACTATATTAAATTTTTTAATCCTAATGAATAACATTTTGCCACTTCGATAATTACATAACCATAACATATTCATATCATGGGCAAATACATTTTCATCAGGTTCACTACCAACTGTAATTCCTTAGATTGCCTTCCATCTGCATACCACTAAAATCATTCTGTCTCAACGCCTCATAGAGCACAATGGCTACTGAATTAGAAAGATTTAGGGATCTGATTTCCGGATTCATGGGAATCCTTATGGCAGTTTCTTTATTATCATGAAGTATGTCCTCTGGAATGCCTGCGCTTTCCTTACCAAACATGATATAATCACCATCCTCAAAAGACACATCAGTATATCTCTGTGGTCCTTTGGTTGTGGCATAGAAGATTTTGGGATTATTATTTTTCTCAAGAAAATCTTCCAAATTATCATATACGGTAACATCAAGGTCTTTCCAGTAATCCATACCTGCACGCTTTAAACCTTTTTCCGTGATGCGAAATCCCATAGGTTCAATCAAATGTAACCTACTACCTGTCGCAACACAGGTTCTTCCAATATTGCCAGTATTCTGAGGAATCTCCGGCTCAAGCAAAACTATGTTAAACATAAGTTTCTCCTAATCACTAGTAACACAAAAAATACCACATTTATTTCATATTTCTATCAATAACTTCCAGTCTTGAAACAAATGTCTTCATCTTTTCCAAAGCACGCTTCAAATCTGAAAGTGAATATGCGTAGGATATTCTAAGAAAACCCTCGCCGCAGTCTCCAAATGCAGTACCAGGTACTACCGCCACTTTTTCCTCCATTAGAAGTCTTGTGGCAAATTCATCGCTGGTAAGCCCAAATTTCTTGATGCTTGGAAATACATAAAAGGCGCCAAATGGTTCAAAACAGTCAAGCCCCATTTCCTTAAATGCATGCATAAGGTATCGTCTTCTCTGATTGTAACTTTCCCTCATATCCTCAACATCTTTATCACCATTTCTAAGAGCTTCTACTGCTGCATACTGTGATGTTGTTGGAGCACACATTATGGCAAACTGATGTATCTTTATCATCTGCTTAATAATATCCTTAGGTCCTGCTGCGTATCCAAGTCTCCAACCCGTCATGGCAAATGCCTTAGAAAAGCCATTAATAACAATGGTTCTCTCCTGCATTCCTGGTAATGATGCAATGGATACATGCTCACCCTTATATGTTAGTTCAGAATATATCTCATCCGATAATACAAAGATATCTTTTTCAATACAAATCTTTGCAATTGCTTCTAGATCTTCCCTTTCCATAATTGCACCTGTTGGGTTATTAGGGAACGGTAAAACCAATATCTTTGTTTTATCTGTTATTTTTTCTAAAAGTTCATCTGCAGTAAGTCTGAACTCATTTTCTTCCTTAAGATTAATAATTACAGGTACGCCATCAGCAAGCACTGTACATGGTTCATATGATACATAACTTGGCTGCGGAATAAGTACTTCATCACCTGGGTCAAGCATGCTTCTAAGTGCAATGTCGATTGCCTCACTACCGCCAACTGTAACTATAACCTGTGAATTATAATCATACTCCACATTAATCTTTCTCTTAAGATAATTAGAAATTTCTATCTTTAATTCTTTATAACCGGCATTACTTGTATAAAAAGTCTTGCCTGTTTCTAAGGAATAAATTCCTTCTTCTCTTATGTGCCATGGTGTATCAAAATCAGGTTCACCCACACCTAAAGAAATGGCATCATCCATCTCACTTACGATATCGAAAAACTTTCTGATTCCCGATGGCTTTATCTGTGTTATTTTATTTGATAATGGATTTCTCACGGTGTTACTGACATCCTTTCATCTTTTCCCTTGTCTGGTAATACTGTACCACTTTCCTTATATTTCTTTAATACAAAGTGGGTTGCTGTACTAAGAACTGTTTCAAGTGGAGATAATTTATGAGCAACAAATGAAGCTACTTCCTTCATAGTTCTGCCTTCAATTATTACAGTAAAGTCAAAACCACCTGACATAAGATATAAAGAACTTACTTCATCGTAATTATAAATACGCTCAGCTATCTTATCAAATCCAAGACCTCTTTGCGGTGTAACCTTAACCTCTATAAGTGCAATTACCTTTTCCTTATTGGTATTCTCCCAGTTAATCATTGTATAGTATCCGCAAATGATATTTTCCTTTTCCATCTGTGCGATCTCATTAGCAGCTTCCTGCTCTGTAATTCCTAAAAGAATCGCAAGTTCTTTAAGATCTATTCTACTGTTTTTTTCCAGTAAGTTAAGTATCTTTTCTCTCATACTTTCTCCTTTCAATTCTGTATTTACTATTATATTTTATCACCTTAGTTATAATTAATTATTAAATATATTCTCTTAATACATCTCCCTTAAAAGGTTCAATGTACTTTATTTCATCATCAATTCTAACTATCTTATCGTTTCCATCATTAAGGATTCCAATAATACTGCCGACTGTTTTATGTTTTTCAAGAATACTTATAAACTCATTAGGCTCCCTGGTTGCCACTAAAACCGACCCCGACGAAGACATCATATATGGATTAATGTCGAATGCATTACAAAGTTCCACTGTCTCTTGAAGAATTGGAATCTTTTTAATATCCACTTCAAAGCCTTTGCCCTTAGGTGGCATCCCTGTATTGCAAGCCGAATCATATAGCCCTTCGTAAATCCCGCCTGTGCCTAATGAATCTGCATAGTAAATATCAACACCTTCTTGCTCTGCTGCATACAAGGCCATGGCGACATCTTTTATACAAATATATTCTTCAAACTTTTCAAGCCTTGATGTAATACTTTCAGATAGCATTTCTTTAGTTTTTTCTTTTTGTGAATTATATACTTGCGCACTTCCACAAATACCAGTATACCCAGTCTGCACAAGATATATTGTATCATCACTTAAAGTTTCATCTCTTGATTTTTCATCACTTGAAGTTTCGTCTTTGTCATCAAGATTTTTTAGTTCCTCACTAGTCATTCCGATTTCACTTGCAAAATCACCATGAATTGCCACGGTAACAACCGGTTCCATAACCTTATCCGAAACTTCTGTGTGACCTCCGGTAATAATAAGTTCATACTTACTTGTAATTTCCTTAAAGTAGGCCATAAACTTTTTAAGTTTTTCTTCTTCAAATCCAAGAGGAAGTACAATGCCAAGAGATACATACTTAGGAATGACTTTTTTCAGAGCCTTTGTATCTGCCACTACAAATCCCTGAATATACGATTTATTAAGTGCTTTTAAAAATGCATATTTTACATTATCAAATCCAATAGCAGTTTCTACCGCAGTCAGCTCATTGTATGCCACTTCTCTAATAACGGATCTTTCCAAAACACTTCTTTTAATTTTTCCTATACTCTTTAATTCCATAGTTTTATCATAACCCTCACCTACACTTTGCCTAAAGGTGGGATATTTCTACAACTAATTATTTGATTACTTTACTCTGCTGCCACTTCATCCTCAGGAACATCCTCTTCACCAGAATCCTCAGGAGTACTTTCTTCTTTACTATCTTCCTCAGTTGTGGTTTCTTTAGTTGTATCCTCTGTAGTGGTTGTTTCTTTCTTGTGCTTTTTCTTCTTCTTTGTGGTTTCCTCATCGGTTTCGTCATCATCATCACTCTTGCCACCAGTTCCCACAATTTTCTCTGTGTCGGTTGCACGGTAAGTACTTGTGTTGATTAAAACCTTATCCTCAAGTTCACCATTCATATATACATACTTCCAAAGTTTTGCAACATAACCAGTATATCCTTGAGTTACTATTTCTTCATAATCACTTGGAAGTGTATCATCTTTTGTAATCTTTTCGCCAGGCTCTGTTGTACTTATGGTTTCAGACTCAAATTCAAGTGTACGACCCTCAGGTCTTTCATCATATCCATATACATTAAATGTAAGACTTCCACCCCAGCTAAAAATGCCCTCAATGTAAATTGGTGCATTAGTATCGTTTTTAAATTTAAGATCCTTATAATCACCCGTAATTGCAGCATCACATGCAAGAGGTACATATGTAACAGTCATAGAGTGATTTAGTCTTTGTGTTATTTCTATCTCTGCTCTTAAAAGGGCATTATATAATGTAGTTGATACCTGGCAAATACCACCACCTATATCTGTTGCAACCTCACCATCAATAAATGCTCCAGCTTCATAATAACCATTTTCCTCAGTAAATGGAAGAAATACTTCATTACAAGAAATCTCTTCCCCCGGGTATACCACTAAGCCGTCCAGTTTATTTACACCATTTTCCATGTTTTTATTACGGTTTTCTGCATCACTGTATACAGAAAAATTAGTAGTATATGAACCCATAGGTGTGGTTGAAACTTTCTCACAATCTTCAGTTGTATATTCTGCTTTCTTCATTTCAGTAGGAAGAGTTACGCATCCAATGCTGTCAGTTGCCCAATCATTTAACATGTAGTCATAAACTGTATCCACTGCACTATCAATATCCATGGCCACGCCACTTTTTTCTTTGGTAATTTCAAACTCACCATTAACAAGTTTTAATGATGCATTTTTTGCAGTCGAACCAAGACTTTCCGAAACTTCCTTTATAGTGCTTTTCACAGTCTTTTTATGAACTGACATATCAATGGCAAATACTTTATCCTCATGTTTAAGAGTTTCCTTAGCCTTATATCTGGCAATAACATTACCAGACTGGCCGTATGATAATGCTTCGTTAATAACGCCTCTGTTTTCCCATTTATATCCCAAATCAGAAGCAGTAACATCAACTTTTTCATCACCTATTACCAGTGTAACTCTTTGGTCTGACACATCATTAATATAATCTTTTACTTCATTTCTTGCCTGCTCAAATGTCATGCCACTAACATTAATGTTTTCAATGTATACACCGTCAGTAACTGTTTTTTTCTCATCTGCCCAAATACCATTCTTAATTTCAAGCACACAAGAAAAAACAATCAAAAGAGTCAGACAAAGTTTCATACTCTTTTTCATATAATCGCCTTTTTCAAAATAATTATTAATACTCACCCATCAACTAATTCTAACTAATTAATATATGGAAGGAACATTGTTACTACCATTGCCAAAACAAGAATAATAACTATAATGGCTGAAAATGTTCTTCTATGTTTTGGATTATTAAAATTAATCATATCTTACTCCAATTCATTTAAATTCTATTTTCTATTATCTGCTTATATTTATCTCCATCACAAAAATATAGGCAGACTTTTTTCATATCTTAAAAGTATACCACAAATATTCTTTATATAAAATAAAAAATATGACGAATATTTGCGCAATTTTAACATTTTATCTGCCAAAATTGTCGTTAATCCCTCATATTTCTTATTTTATCTGCCATATTCACTTAAAATATAATCTATTTTTCTTGATGCCTCATTTTTAGTAAGTTCCTCCACCACATAATCTGGCACTATCCCATGCTTTCTATTTAAATCAGTTAAATACTTTTTTTGAGCATCGGTAATCTTGGACATTTTCTTTGGTTTATAGAAAAAACTATATGGTTCATATTCCTCTTCTTTTAAAGACTTACCATTAAAGTTTACTTTTCCCTCTTCTTCCTCAAGCATCTTTAGATATATATCACCTGCCGCCTTTGCATCATCAAAGGCTCTATGATGGTTCTTTAATTCTATCCCCATAAAGTCACACATATCATTAAGCTTACGACTTTCCAAAAAAGAGTATTTCTTTCTTGCAAGTTTAACTGTATCGCAAACCTTCCTGTTAAAATCTATTTTCTCATTAATGGCAGCTTGTTTTAAAAAAGAATAATCAAAAGATATATTATGTCCCAAAAGAGGATAATCCTCTGTCCACTCACAAAAATCTCTTATTACCTCGCCAATCCTTCTTTTTCCAACCACGTCCAGATTACTGATTCCAGTAAGTTCTGTAATAAATGGTGGGATTGAAAGTCCTGGATTAATTAGTTCAGAAAACCTATCCACTTCCCTACCATCAACATATTTAACCGCACCAATTTCAATTATCTTACTTTTTGTTACCGAAATGCCAGTGGTTTCAATATCCACCGCCACAAATGTTTTATTCATATACTGCCATCCAATCCATTATAACCACTTTATTTATTTTCTTCCTGGGCAAAAATCTCTTAAGAAACACTCATCACACTTAGGTCTTCTTGCCACACATATCTTTCTGCCATGGGTTATTATTTGCATATTTATAAGAATCCAATGATCCTTTGGAATTACCTTCATAAGATCATACTCTATCTTTTCAGGATCTTGATTTTTGGTAAATCCCAAAAGATTAGATATTCTCTTTACATGAGTATCAACTACTATACTTGGATCATTAAAAATATTACCTCTGATAACATTAGCCGTCTTTCTTCCCACTCCTGGAAGCGATGTTAAATCTTCTAGGTCGCTTGGTACCTTACCATCAAACCTATTTATAAGCTCATTAGCACAGGCAATAATATTTTTCGCTTTATTATGATAAAAACCAATTGAATATATCTCTTTTTCAAGTTGTGACTGCTTAACCTCTGCAAACTTATGAAGTGTATCATATTTTTTATACAGTTCATCCGTAACCAGATTTACTCTCTCATCAGTACACTGGGCACTTAATATAACTGAAAAAAGCAATTGCCAATCAGTGTTATAATGAAGATAGCATATAACATTCGTCCCATAATTCTCATCTAAAAGTTCTAATACTTTTTTAACTCTGTCTTTTTTATTCATATCTTTTTCCGCTTACATAACCTATTTTATACTTTTTATTTTCTTTTATACTTTTTAATTCATTTTATACTTTTTTATACTTTTTTCAACTAGAAAAAAAGCAAAGCTCACAAAAGCTCTGCTTTTTGTATGTATTAATTTTCTTTCAGATAATTATCATTATATTCAATGACTTTCTTCATGACGTCTGGACCAGGAGCTCCTACAGTAAGACGTTTTCTAACACAGGTATCAAGGGAAATTGCTTCATAGATATCTTCATCAAATAGTTCAGAAAACTTCTTGAACTCATCAATATTTAAATCATCAATTGCACATCCCTTATCAATACAATAAACTGTTATTTCACCAATAACCTTATGAGCATCTCTAAATGGCATACCTTTATTTACAAGATAATCTGCAGCATCTGTTGCATTGGTATAACCTCCAGTTGCTGATGCATACATTTTCTCTTTATTAAATCTCATGGAATTTAACATTCCATCAAAAAGTGTAATGCATCCCTTTGTAGTATCAATTGCATCAAAGGATAATTCCTTATCTTCCTGCATATCCTTATTATATGCAAGAGGAATACCCTTCATGGTAACAAGAATACTGTTTAACGCACCATATACTCTGCCAACTTTACCTCTGATAAGTTCTGCAATATCAGGATTTTTCTTTTGTGGCATTATGGATGAACCTGTTGAATATGTATCTGAAATCTCTACAAACTGGTATTCATTAGTATTCCAGATTATTATTTCCTCGCAAAAACGGCTAAGATGCATCATGATAATTGCTAAGGCATCCATATATTCAATTAAGTAATCTCTGTCAGAAACTCCATCCATGCTATTAAGCATAGGTCCATCAAATTCAAGTAATTTTGCTGTATAGTCCCTATCCAATGGATATGTGGTTCCTGCAAGAGCCCCACTTCCCAAAGGACATACATTAAGTCTTTTCCTTATACAACCAAGTCTTTCATAATCTCTCTTAAACATTTCCATATATGCACCAAGGTGATGTGCAAGAGTAAGTGGCTGAGCTTTCTGAAGATGAGTAAATCCCGGCATATATGTTTCAATATGTTCCTTCATAAGACTATTGATTGTCACAAGAAGATTTTTAACAAGTTTTCTTGTTTCATCTATCTCATCTCTTATATAAAGTCTCATATCAGTGGCAACCTGATCATTCCTGCTTCTTCCAGTATGAAGTTTTTTACCCACATCTCCAATTCTTTCAGTAAGTGTGCCTTCTATAAAACTATGGATATCTTCAGCAGTCTCATCAATTTCAAGCTTACCTTCATTAATATCATTTAGTATTCCATTAAGTCCATTAATAATCTGCTCTTTTTCATCATCCTTTAGTATTCCCTGTTTTGCAAGCATGGTTACATGTGCAATACTGCCTCTAATGTCCTGCTCATAAAATCTCTTATCAAAAGTAATTGATGCATTAAAATTATAAACCAGTGTATCTGTTTCTTCAGTGAAACGACCACCCCAAAGTTTCTTCATAACTACCTCTTTCATATATTATTATTTTTAAATCATATAAAACAAATTAATTTTAATATATATTATTACATTTTGCAATCAACTATTTTATAAAGAGACAGGAGACTATTTCTAGTCCCTGCCTCTTTATACTATTCAACATTTTTAAGTGCAGCAGTCAAAGGTACTTTCTTGATTCTCATTACATCAAAGAATGTTACTACGGCAAACGCCACCATGACTATGACATAAACCACAATCACACCCTTTAAACTTACATACATCGGAATCCAACCACTCATTTCTTTAAGATATATCTTCCAGATGATACCTATAAATAATACAGCAAAAAATTCTGATATTATCGCAACTATAGCGACTACTAACGCTGTTGTTATAATATATAATTTGTTCACCTCTCCATTGGTATAACCAAGTACTTTTACCATGGATATTGATTGTGCATTTCTTTCAATAATAATCTTAGTTATAAGATACATAAGCACAAGCGCAAGTACAAACAAGAAGTATTTAAAGAAGTCCATTATGGCACCCATAGAATGCTCAAGCTGTCTTGATACCTTAGTAATATCATCAGGTGTTACTGACATATAAATATACTTCTCATCAATATCCGTCACTTCACTTTCCGAGAGAATCGAATTAAAGAATCCCTCTTCCTCATCAAACACACTAATGTATTCATCTCTATTCATAAATACAGATATACTAAAACCTGCATTATAAAAATCCACTACTTTAAACTCATATTCGTCGCCTTCATATTTTTCTTTTAGTTTAATTATGTCGCCACATTTTATATCAAACTTATCTCTATAAGCAGTTGAAATTAAGATTTCTCCCTCGTCGACATTTTTATATTCAAGACTCTTGGTTTCGTCCATATCCATACCATAAACCATCACCTCTTCCTCGTATTTGTCATTAGTAACAAGTGTATTTATGGCCACATATTTTGCATCTTTATTTTTAGTCTTTATTTTATTACCATCTTCATCTTCATCTGATTTTAATACGTATTGATATTTAGAAAAAGCTTCTTCTAATGCTATATCTTTATAATGATCTAACGTTTCAGGAAGAGCTTGTGTAAACACCAAAAGCACCGTTGTAAAAAATATTCCAAACATCATTATAAAGTAGCTCATTTTGTTATGTAATAATATACGCAATCTGAATCTTCCAAAAAAGCTGATTCTTGGAAGTCTCATTGCTTTTTTACGTTTATGTTTGCCTAAATCATGTCTTAAAAACCTAAGTGGAGAAAGCTTTAACTTTGCATAAATCATATATGTATTAATAACAAACATCAAAACTATAGGTACAATAGTTGTTTCTAGGAACGCTTTCTGATTCCATAATGTTTCATATTTAGGAAGTGAATATGATTCATAATATAAGTTTACAACCATATCCTTAACTTTAGTATAACCTAGAATATTTCCTACAGTTGCAGCGCACAAGGTAACTATAACGGGGATTGATAAATAATGTAAAAGCAATTCACCTCTACTATATCCCGAAGCTCTTAATGTACCGATTACTGCGGATTCATTTTCAATTGTATTATTAATAGTTACGGCAAATATAAAGGCAATAACTGCAATCAAAATATATATTAAGATCTTCATCATTACCGAGTCACCACCCACGTCTTCCGGAGCAAACTGAATGGCACTATTAGAGTAGTTAGGAACATAATCTTCAAGAGAATTACCATTAATCATTACTTTTCTTGCAAGATTATCCATTAAATGTTCGCTTATTTCTTTTTCCTTCTTTTTACTTTCCGGCCTATCATCATACTTCCAACTGTAGCAGTAATTTATTTTTCCATCAATACTATCAAAAACATCACCCTTCACAACTGATACGTTAAAATTAATTGCATCAAACATGGAATCCGTGTTTTTTTGAAAAAGAGAAGTATAATCAGGTAATGCAATCATACCAACAACCTTAAATTCTTTTCCACTTACTTTAATAGTATCACCAATTTTAATATCTCTATTATCCGCATGCATTCTGTCTATTGCAATTTCACCATTTTTTTCTGGAAGTCTACCTTCATTAATGCATGCCTTATCCACCTCATCTCTTATCTTAAACACCCTAATGGTAGCATCTCTTTTTCCATCTAGGTTGATATCTTCTTCTACATCCTTATAGTATTTTTCATATATCTTAATAGTTGCTACCGAACCATCATCATAGTCCTCAAATACTTCGTCTCTTAAATCATCTAAAAATTCATTCTTATCTAAACTCTTCCTGATTTCTTCCTTTATATCCTCCTCTGACATATCTTTAATCATATCATCAACAATTTCATCAACACTTTTTTCTTCAATATAAGCATCTATCAATTCATCAATATCGACTTTTTCGAAATATTCATCAATAACTGCATCCACATCTAAAGTACTTATATATTCATCTATCGCCGCATCTGCGTCTATTGAATCAATCATATCCTGAGTGATATCTGTAATACCCTGGCTTTGAAGATAGTTGACAACGAACTCATCCTTATCGATCTGAGTTTTATAATTATCTAAGAATTCATCTTTATCTAATTCACTTTTATATTCTTCTATAAACTCTTCTTTGTCTATACCCTCTAAAATACTATTTTTTAAATCTTCTTTTGTTGCATTCTTTTTAAATTCATCAATTATCTCATTTATATCACTATCTTCAAGATAATCATCAATCAAATCATCTACATTAACAATGCTATCAATTGACGAATCAACATCTTCACCACTTTCAATCGCTTTAATCAATTCTGATGACATAGGTTCATCTGTTCTGAAATTACCATCTTCAGTATTGTATTTTTCATAACTGCCATTTATAGCAGCCATCATACTGTCAGATGCCACATAGTCACCTGCAGCAAAAGCTATCATAATGGTGAGAAATAAGAATACAGCTATATATTTTTTGTAATCCTTTATAAATTCTCTTGGAACTCTTTTTATTAACGGACTTCTCATATTTTTTCCTTTCCTATAGGTTCTTCGAACCTGTTTACATTTACCAATCTAACTCGTCTACCGACATTCTACTTTCATTAATGTTATTATGTCTTACAACCCCATCACGAAGTTTAATGACATGATCAGCCATTTTTTTGATTTCTTCATTATGTGTAACCATAATAATGGTATTACCATATTTTGAATTAACATCATTAATTAATCTTAATATTTCTTTAGACGTATTATAATCAAGAGCACCGGTTGGTTCATCGCAAAGCAATATATCAGGATTCTTTACTATGGCTCTTCCTATGGATACTCTCTGTTGCTGACCACCTGATAACTGATTAGGTAATTTATATCTATGTTCAAAAAGTCCAAGTGTTTTAAGGAGATCATCAATATCAAGAGGATTATCTGAAAGGTACGCACCAACTTCAATGTTTTCCTTAACATTCAAATTTGGAATTAAATTATATAACTGAAATACATAACCAAGGTGTTTCCTTCTATACTGTGTAAGGGCCTTTTCATTCATCTCATCAAGTTTATCACCATCTATTGAAATATAACCATCATCAGCATGATCAATTCCACCAATAATATTAAGTAATGTACTCTTACCTGAACCAGACGGTCCTAAAAGAACGCAAAACTCACCCTTTTTAACAGTAAAGTTCATACCCCTGAGAACTTCCTGCCTTGTCTCACCCTCTCCGAATCCTTTCTTTAAATCTACAATTTCTAAGAATTTTTTTTCATCACACATTTTTTATCCTCCTATTTTATATATGAATACTTGTTCATATGTTCGCACATAATATATCACACACGAAATAATATTTCAATCTCGCTATTGATTAACTATTATCATTAATAAGCATACAAAAAGAGACCTTTGCTATTTTAATTTCGCATAAGTCTCTTTTTTAATTCATCCCATCACTCCACATTCTTAAGTGCAGAGGTGAGTGGAATCTTTTTAATTCTTCTCATATCAAATATTGCAACTACAATATATGCAGCAAATAATACAAGTCCTACCTCAACAATATTTAATACCGGCATGTAATATGGCATCCATCCTGGCATACTAAGAAGATATGCTTTCCAGATAACAGCCATCAATATATGGCTTAAAATCATGGATAATACTACGCCAAATACAACTACTATTGTGGTTGATAACATATAAAGTCTGTTTATTTCCCCATTATCATATCCCAATACTTTTACCATTGAAATGGATACTTCATTCTTCTCAATTACAATCTTAGTAAGCAAATACATTAATAGCATCGCAAGTACAAAACAGAATCCAGCAAATATATCCATAAAATTACCCATTGAATGATTGAGCTGTCTTGCAGTTTTCACAACGTCATCATAAGTAATTGTTTTATAAATATAGTTTTCATCTATGTCTGTAATTTTGCTATCTGACATATATCCATTAAAGAATTCTTCATCCTTTTCAAAGATTTTCTTAAACTGTTTTTCACTCATATAGATAGAAATACCCGTACCCTTTTCGTAGACACCACTACACTTAAAAGTAAACTTTCCATCCTCATATTTTCTTTCAAGTTTTAATTCATCACCTTCTTTAACATCATACTTGTCTTCATAATAGGTTGATATTAATACTTCATTGTCTTTTAAGTTTTCAAACTTCTTATCATCTATTGCATAAATCGCAATCTCTTCTTTATACTTATTCGAGGTGATTAAACTTTCCATGCATACTCTCTTAGCATCCTTGTTACTTGTTGTAATCACATTACCTTCCATATCAACATTTTGTTTTAACATATACTGATATGGTGCTAATAGTTGTTCCTCTACATTTTCCTGATAATGATCAATTGTAATAGGTGCTGCAGCACAGAAGAACATCATAACACCAGCTAAAAATATCCCAAAAACAAGTATTAAATAACTAATCATGTTTTGTAGAATAATTCTAAGTCTAAATCTGCCAAAGAAACTGATTCTTGGAAGTCTCATAGCCTTCTTTTTCTTTGTTGTTGATAGGTCATGTCTTAAAAACTTAAGAGGTGAAAGCCTTAATTTTTTTGAAATCATAAATAGATTTATTACTATCATAAGCACAACCGGAACTACAGTTGTAAGAATAAATGCATCCTGATTCCATAGAGTTTCAAATGTAGGTAATGAATAGGAATTATAATACAAATCCGCTATCGCATCCTTCATCACAGTATATCCTAAAATATTACCAATAACCGCACCTATAAGTGTTACTATAACCGGAATTGTCATGTAGTGAACAAGCATTTCCATTCTGGTATATCCAGATGCTCGTAAAGTCCCAATTACAGCAGCCTCCTTCTCAATTGTGTTATTAATGGTAATGGCAAATATAAAGGCAATTACAGCAATAAATACATATAATATGTACTTTACGAAAACAGAATCTTTGCCCACATCATCCTTTGCAAAATTAATTGCCTGATTCTGATAAGCAGGAACAAATCCGTCAACACTATTTTCTGTTGCCATTGCCTCTTGAATAATATCTTCAAGCAATTCATCAGAAACCTTCTTCTCTTCCTTTTCATTCTTAGGCATCTTATCATAAATCCAAGAATAATTGTAATAAACCTTATGTTTATCATTGTCAAAGAACTCATCAGATACAATTGCGATATTAAACATATCTGCATCAAACATCATCTCATCATTATTTTGAAACAAACAATTATAGTCTGGCAGAGCTACAAATCCAACAACTTTTAACTTCTTGCCATCGACACCTATGGTATCTCCAACCTTTATTTTCTTATAATCCGCATGAAGTCTATCAATGCTGATTTCATCTTCGTTTTCCGGAAGTCTTCCTTCCATAACACACACTTTGTTAATTTCTTTTCTGTTTTTGAAAACCCTTACCGTTGCATCAGCCTTTTCGTCATCATCAACAAACTCGTCAAGTTCCTTATAGAGATTATCATAAACCTTAATTCCCTTTTTATTCATGTTCTCTATAAACTCATCACTTGCCTCATAGTATAATTTAAAATTACCATCTTCTAAGTTGTATTTTTCTTTTGTTTCATCAAATGACTTATTCATGCTAAAAGAAGCAACTAAATCCCCTGCTCCCATGGCAATCATAAGTATCAAAAATAGAAACATAATCATGTATTTTTTAAAGTCACCTAATAATTCTTTAGGCAGCCTTTTCATCAAAGGATTCCTCATCTCAACCTCCTATTACAGGTTCTTAAAACCTGTTTACAATTACCACTCTAACTCATCTACTGACATTCTTTTTTCATTGATGTTATTATGTCTTACAACTCCATCACGAAGTTTTATAACATGGTCAGCCATCTTTTTTATTTCTTCATTATGTGTAACCATAATAATGGTATTACCATACTTTGAATTCACATCATTAATAAGTCTTAATATTTCTTTAGATGTATTATAATCAAGAGCACCGGTCGGTTCATCACAAAGCAATATATCAGGATTCTTTACTATGGCTCTTCCTATAGATACTCTCTGTTGCTGACCACCTGATAACTGATTAGGTAATTTATATCTATGTTCAAAAAGTCCAAGTGTTTTAAGGAGATCATCAATATCAAGAGGATTGTCTGAAAGGTACGCACCAACTTCAATGTTTTCCTTTACATTCAAATTTGGAATTAAATTATATAACTGAAATACATAACCCAAATGTTTCCTTCTGTACTGAGTAAGTGCTTTTTCATTCATCTCATCAAGTTTATCACCATCTATTGAAATATAACCATCATCAGCATGATCAATTCCACCAATAATATTAAGTAATGTACTCTTACCAGAACCAGAAGGTCCTAAAAGCACGCAAAACTCACCCTTTTTTACAGTAAAGTTCATACCTCTAAGTACTTCCTGTCTGGTTTCTCCCTCTCCAAATCCTTTTTTCAAATTTACAATTTCAAGGAATTTCTTTTCATCACACATTTTTTATCCTCCTATATTTTCCCATTATTATAAACAAATAAATAGCGAGACTTTTGCCAGTTCAAAAAACTGGCAAAAGTCTCGCTATTTCAATTCTAACCGGGATGTTTAAACATCCGTGTCTTGACGGCTTCGAATACAAGTAACTTGCTAGCTACTCCCCTTTGCTTTTATACACAATTAGGTTAGCACGAAAGTTTAAACCATGTCAAGCACTTTTTTAAAAGGATCTTCAACATCTAATTGTTATTCTAATTTTTCAATTCAGATATCTTTAAAAGAATATCATCATATGTATAATATTTATCCTCCTTTCCATCTGTTCCTACCAACAAATATAAATCTTTATTAGATATATATTGAAAAAAAGAAACGGAACTACATGGCATTGTATAATCATAATCTTCACTAAACCCATCACTTGCTTCTCTTAAACATACAATTGCCTCATCTCCTATATTTCGAAGTTCTTTTTGATAATACAATTCTTTAATCATATCAACATTCTGATACTTTGACTGTTTTGGATCAATATCGTAAAAATCCATATATTCATCATATGAAAAGATACCCCCAAGTTCATGTACTGTCACAACTTCTCCTTCATTCAATTCCCCATATAAGCTTTCATCAATTGTAATTGTCAGTTTTGTTCGTGGAAACTCATCTTTTAATAAATACTGAATATCTGTAACATGCGCCTTAACAATCTTATCTGCTTGTTCAATACTATTCTCCAAATTAAATTCATACATCTTTAAGCCAAAATCATCAGAATGTCTTATTACTGCAACTCTATCTCCACCCAATTCAGTCTCAATTTCAATTGTATTACTTGTACTTTCTGTGGCAGTATTCCTTTCTTCATCTAAAGTATTACCTTCTTTACTACATGAAGATAAAACTACAGTAAACAATGCTATAATCATTATTCTTTTCATAACCATTACCCCCTAACAATAAATTCAATATGAATCCCTTTCCATGCAATATTCAATCATTCCTTCTATAAGCGCATCTGCGTACTCTTCCTTGTGCCCAAGAAAATAGTAAAACTCTCCTGGAATTGACATATAAGCAATTTCACAAAGACAACTTTCCACACATGTATTTGAATCAATATACTTATTTGGAGATAAATACTTATTTCTTCCATCTACATAAGCTCTTGTTGCAATACCTCCTACTTCTCTAATCATATAAAGGAAATCATCTTTTTCAGTAACATCATATGCCTTAAAATTATATGTGTATGCATCGCTGTAAAGAGTTTGCATATCTCCATACAAAAAATTATGTTTATAAACTCCATCACTTACTTTATATGTTTCTTGAGGAGAATACTCAGTATTTAAATTATTTACTAAACTATCTGCAATGCTCTGAGCCATTTCGTTATTTGCCCTTGTGGAACAGTATATCTGCACACCACCTGTTGGTGTATAACTTTCAGTACTATTTAGATGAATTGATAAAGCAAGTTTAGCCTTTGATCTGGCTACAATTGTTACTCGACCATTATCATCATAACTACTGAAATAACCATATTCATCGTCCTTTTCCGTGCCATCCCTGGTTATAATGGTTTTATAACCCATATCAGTTAGTTTCTTTTGTACAAGAAGCGCCACATCTAATGTTTCATCTTTTTCATAGTGCATCTTATCAAAACTGATTGCCCCAACATCATCTCCGCCATGGCCGGCATCTATTGCAAAATCATAAACATCCTCCGGCAAATCAGAACCATAGCATTTTATATACATATACTTTTTATCATTATCACTTAGTATATCAATCCTTCGATTGCTGTAATTACTGGTTGCAGTCTGTTCTTCTAAATTATTATCAGTTTGTCTACCATTACCTATATTATTTTTTTCAACATCTGTAATTGTATAATACTCAATGTCTTCTTCCTTTGCCTTATTACAAATTGAGACATATTTTACATTGCCATCATTAAAAGATACTTTTAAATATATAACATATGCGCCCTCATTAAGAGTCTCCAAATCCAAACCTTCATTAATCTTTTTGGATAATTTAACTTTAATCTTTTTGTTCTTTATACTATAGGATACCGGAATGCTAAAACTTTCCTCATAATCCTTTGCATCATAGGAAACTCCAATAAAATCTATGTTAGTAATATCTCTTGATTTATAGTTTCCCTTTGTTTGGGACTCTTTATTATCCTGGTTTTCTTCTGACTTTTCTTTTTTTAATACGTCTTTTAATTTTACAGATCCTTCAAGATTAAAATGAGTTCCATATGTATAATATTTGCTGATATTTGCATCTATAAGTTTATCGTATTCATCAGGTATATCAACTTTAACTTTTGAATAATCAACAAAATCTTCAACACTATCGTCTGTATTCTTTCCATCAGAATTTTTATTTTCAAGAGTATTACCTGATCCATTTTCTTCTACATTATTCTTAGTTTCTTTAAAACTACTCTCAATATTATCATTCTTACCACATGAAGAAATACACAAAGAGAAAATCACAAACACTACCACAAAATATTTTTTCATCATTATATCCTTTAACCTAAGATTACTATCCCTTTAACTTTATACATCATAGCACACAAGATACAAAAAATCCAATTGCGCTTTATTCTCACAATATATATAATTAATTAAATTCCAAATAATCAAAAGGGGGATGTGAAAATTGGAAAATTATTGGAAGTTGTGGCTAGACTACATACTTACTATCCTAATTTATGATTCTAAATGCACTCAAAAAAATAAGAAAATAGTTTGGGTGTAGATTAATAACTAAACTTTAAAATGACGTACAC
>Ga0129307_1001033_pt1 | contig 34270 bp, 36 predicted proteins | sample P1105metagenome_FD_94437 | JGI IMG/M metagenome (GOLD analysis project Ga0129307, IMG submission 94437) | Capybara group fecal microbial communities from Wisconsin, USA - P1105 metagenome | ecosystem: Host-associated > Mammals > Digestive system > Large intestine > Fecal | place: USA: Wisconsin...
GAAATGGTTATCAGAGCTTACGACCCATGTTTATCTTGTGCTACCCACTCAATGGATAGTCAAATGAGATTAGCTGAAGTAGATATTGTAGACAGTGAAGGAAACCTCATTAAAAAATTCTAAATTTAAGGGGGTTTTTATAAATGATAGTATTTAATGAAGATGGCTGTATAAAATGTGGTGCTTGTGAAGGTACTTGCCCTACATCAGCTATTGAGGTAAAACCTGACGCTATTATTAACTGTGATTTTTGTGGAGAAGAACCTAAGTGTGCAGATGTTTGTCCTCAAGGCGCATTAAAAGCAGAAGAATACGAAATCGCAGAAGGTATCACTCAAATCAGATTAGTATTCAACTCTATTAAATGTGACTCATGTGGAAAATGTGCTGAAGTATGTCCACAAGAAACCATTAATGTTACTGGCGCTAAACTAAAAGAAGTTGAAGGATTCTGTGTAATGTGTCAAAAATGTGTTGACATTTGCCCAGTTGACGTAATTGGAATTCCTGGTTTCAAAGAACCTGCTGAATATGAGCTTGACCTTAAAGGAAAAGGCCCTGTTTACATCAAAGATTGTGTCGGATGTGGATCATGTGTTGAACCATGTCCTGTAGGCGCTATCACTCTTGAAGAAGTTGGAAGCCCAATTACTGTAAATGATGATTGTATTAGATGTGGTTTATGTTCTCAAACTTGTCCTTGGAATGCAATATTCATTTCAGAAAAAGTACCTGTTAAACGTTCTAAAGAAATCAAATCATTTACTTTCGATTCAGCAAAATGTATTGGTTGTAACACTTGTGTAGAAGCATGTCCTGGTGACTTTATTTCTGCAAACAGTGCTAGTTTAACTGTTGCTATTCCTAGTGTCTGTGCTGCATGTGGCTTATGTGTAAAAATGTGTCCTGTTGATGCATTAGACATTGAAGTCGAATGGGGTGAAGGTGCTCCTGTAGATGCAGAAGGTATTGGAAGAGATGTAGAAAAATGTGACTTCATTGGTGCATGTGCTAACAAATGTCCTACTGAAGCTATTCGTGTAGTTACCAAAACTGGTATGTCCTGCCCTGCTTTAGTAGAAACTGATGCTGAACCATCATTCACAAGTTGTATTAGATGTGGAGCATGTGCTTCAGTATGTTCTAACGATGCATTAAAAGTTGATCAATATGAATTAACTATTGATGGCGAACCTGTCATTAGAGACAGAATTGCTTTCAACCCATCTAAATGTGACCAATGTGGTGACTGTATCGAAGCATGTCCTTATGACATGATTCACAAAACAGAAAATCCTAAATTACCAATTGCAGGATTCTGTACTTTATGTGGTCAATGTCTTGAAGCATGTCCAGAAGACGCATTATGTTATAAATAGGTGTGATAACACACCTTTATTTTTTTCTTTTTTTAAAAAACTAGTTCATTTTATTCATTACTGTTTTTCCATTGACAATTGTCATTACAGGCATTCCAATGTAACTCCAACCGTCAAATGGAGAATATTCTGCTTTTGTTTTAAATTCTTCAATATTGAATTTTCCTTCTTGCTTTAAGTCAATTACTGTAAAATCAGCATCATATCCAATGGCTATCTTTCCTTTATTCTTAAGCCCATATACTTTTGCGGCATTTTCAGATAAAATTTTTGGAAGGATTTTCAAATCAATATTTCCTCTATTGACTTCAGTTAAAAGCAGAGGTACGACTGTTTCCAAATTTGGAATTCCCGGTGATGAACTCCAAACCCCTTTTGATTTATCTTCCATGGTGTGAGGAGCATGGTCAGTTCCAATTATTGAACTTGAATCTAAATAGTTAATGCTAATGCTGTCTTGTTTTTCTCTTAATGGGGGATTTGTTTTTATTAACGTATCATATACATTGAATGCAGAATTGTCAAGCAATAAATGATGTGGTGTAAATTCCCAGCTTACTTCCTGTGTTTTACTTGCATCTTTTGCAAGATTCAATGATTTGGATGAACTTAAATGGCATATGTGCAGTTTCAAATTATTTTTTCCTGCAAGTTTGATGGCCTGTTCTACAGATTCGTCTTCAGATTCTGCAGGTCTTGCATAACTGTAGTCTATTGCAGTATTCTTTTCCTTTTGTTTTAATTTTGCTGTTTCCTCTTTCACTATAGATTGCTTTTCACAATGCACTGAAACAAGCCCGTTATATTCAGTTGTTTCTTTCAATTTTCCTAAATCGGCAAATATTCTTTCTAGACTTTCATCGCTTTGCAAATCCATAAAAATCTTAAAGGACACTGGATTTAATTTGATGATTCTTTCCATTTCTTCAAGAGTGTTATGTCCAGCTTGGAGTTCGAAATTAACAACAGATTTGTCCTTGGCTATTTTGATTTTTTCTTTAAGAGCATTGTAGGTATTGGTTTTCGGGATGGTGTTTGGCATGTCTATAACAGTTGTGAAACCTCCATTTGCAGCACTTAAACTTCCTGTTTTAAAATCTTCTTTTTGTGTCAGGCCAGGATCTCTGAAATGAACATGAGGATCAATTAAACCCGGCAATATATAATTATTCCTTATGTCAATATATTCATCTGCTTTAATGGGATTTTTTGAAATTTCTGTTATTTTCCCGTTTTCGATTTTAATGTGATGTTCTCCGATAGCATCTACAAGCTTACAATTTTTTATTACTAAATCCATTGTTAATCCCCAATTTTTATAGTTTATAATATATTATTCATCACTTTAAAACATAATCTTTTTTTAATTTAAGATTTATATTATAATTCATGTCTCAAGTTTCAAATATTCTCAAGAGGGATATGGAATTATTTTTAAATGATCTGAATAGCGATAGTAAAATTTCTGACACTACTTCTGATGCTATTTTATTGGCAGATTTTACAGAGTATAATCCTTTACATAACGGTCATTTTCATTGCATGAACGCTACAAAATATATGTTTCCTAACTCGTTATTTGTAGCTGTTGTACCAGGGTTATTTGAGAGAAGTGGTAGAGGCATACCATATATATTGCCAAGGGAAGTTAGGGCAGAAATTGCAATTTCTGTCGGTGCCGATATTGTGGTTGAAGGCCCTCCTATGGGGATTATGGGGTCAGGCCAATATTCATTATGTCTTTGTAAGATGTTTCAGGCATTAAATGCCGATTATATTCCTAGAGGGTATAAGCCTGTTGAGGGCATGGATAAAATTCTAAAAAGGATTAACATGGGGCATCGCGTTGTTTCAAAACCGTATAAAATTGTAGATAAAACAACAAATGAAATTTTATTGAAAGGCAAATTGGAAGAAGACAATTATGTCATCACTTCTTTTTCGAATTCCTTAAGTAAAATAGGTTTTGATTATACAGATAAGTTTATTTTTGTCGAGCGCATCAATGGTGTAAGCGGCACGCTTATTCGCGAAAGCATATTGGAAGACAATTTGAATGATGTATTGGGCATGATGCCTTCAAAGACCATTGAAGTTTTAAAACGGGAAATCGATAATGATTCGATCATTTATGGCATTCGCGATGTTGAAAAGATTTTGGACACTGCAAATAATTATAGTCTTGATGAACTGTCAAGTTTAAATCTATTCAATGATAAATTAGCTAAAAATATTGTTGATAATAGGCCTTTTGAGGATATTGATGAGTTGCAGAATGCTATTCTTCAAGGATTTTCATCACATTTCCGCCAAAGGGTTTTAAGCATTTTGGAAAATCCGATACCTAAAGATGTAATTTCCCAATATATCGATAAGTATCCTACAGTGATTAGAATTTTAGGATATAAAAATGGAGAATGTTTGGAAAAATTTAAAAAAAAGATAAATAATGAAAATATTTCATTATTTTAGCGGGATGCCAATAAATTGTTAATGACATTCTGTGGATTTTTAAGTGCATATATTGAATCCAAAAATGTTGGGTAGCTTGAACTTAAGATGAACAAGTAAAGGATGTAATATATTACAATTAAAATCACGATGATGAGTATTATTGTTAACACTACATCGACAATGCCCATAGGCTCTTTTTCTTCTTTGTAATTAATGTTGTGAATGCTTTCTTTTTTATCCTTTTCAACCTCTGCTCTGAGCCCATGCTCTCTTTCAATTTCAGCTCTGATTCTAGCTTCCATTTCTTCTGGAGTTTCATTTCTTGGAATTGGTTTTTCAGGAGCTCTTTGAGCAGGTTTAGGCACATATTCCTCCCTTGTTAATGAACCGTACTCCGCTTCATCTTTGGCTAATTGTTCACCTAATGGAACCTCTTCTTTTTCATCGAAATACAAGTCATCTAAGTATTTTTCATATTTGTCCTCAAGTTCCTGCCTGGCAGTTGTTGGTTCAGGTTCATAACTGTGATCCGGATATATGAATTCAGGTTCTTTTGAAACCTGTGGTGTGATTTCTTCTTGAGGATGGAATTCATATTCGTTTTGTGTAACTTCAGGTTGGCTTTGATAAATGCTTTCATCTTCGCTTAAGTAGGATGATTCTAGCCCTCCGCTGTATTCGATGGTATCCTTTATGTTATATGGGGAGTCATCATTAATCGCTTTATGTTCCTGAACAGGTTCCTCAGCGGCATATGGTATTTCATACTCTTCCTGTGGCTGGTAAATGCTTTCTTCAACAGGCTGTTGCACAACAGGTTCTGGTTCTGCTTGAGGAGCATTTTGTTGGGTATTGTTATCTAGTCCAAGACCAACAATTTTCTCTAGACAGTCTTTACAGTAAACTTTTCCAGCAATTTCTAAACCGCATTCTTTACAAATTGATTTCCCACAGATTGCACATGTATCTGCAGCTTCTCTTTCAGGATGATAATGACATTCCATAAATTACACACTCTAACGAATAAATTATATTAATGTATATATTTATTATTTTTATTTATATAAAGCTTTTTATTGTTTATTTGTTTTTTCAAGGATTTTTTCAGCCACTATTTCCGATGCAATCAAATCATCAACAGTTGCGAGAAAACTTCCTAGGCTTTTGCTATTTATTTCATAATTAATAGTTTTGTCGTTAATTTCACTTTCAAGATAATTTTCATTATCAATTTCTAATGAATTATATACCAATAAAGCAGATTCTTTATTTTTATAATTCAGTGTTAATTTGCCGGTTATTTTCATTTTTTCACATTCTTTTCAATAATAAATATTATTATATTTGTTTTCTAAAATAATTTTATCTATCATATTTCTGGAAAATATGGTAACCTTTATTAATAACTTAATTAATATATTTAAGTATTCTATATATTACTGATATATGATTTTTATATAGCTATTGTTGGAATTTACTTATTATATAGCTATTTTTTAATTAGACATGTTTATCATGTTATTTTTATTTCGGAGGAATAATAATGGTTCGTGCTTATACAAGAAGAGATTACATTAGAAAAACCCCAAATTCAAGAATTGTTCAATATGATATGGGTAACTTAACTGACGAATTTCCAGTGTCTTTAAGTTTAGCTGTTAAAAAACCAGCTCAAATCAGACACAACTCTTTAGAAGCTGCAAGGATTGCTTCTAACAGATTAATGCAAAGGGCTGCTGGTAGAATGGGATACCACTTAAAATTAAGAGTATACCCTCACCAAATCGTAAGAGAAAACCCAATGGCAACCGGTGCAGGTGCGGATAGGGTACAAAGTGGTATGAGAAATGCATTTGGAAAACCAATAAGTGTTGAAGCTATTGTGAAAAAAGATCAAAGAATCATCACTATTGATTGTCAAGAAAAGAACTTTGAACAAGCTAAAGTTGCATTAAAAAGAGCAGGCATGAAATTGCCGGTTCCATGCAAAGTCGTTGTTGATAAAGGCGCAGAATTAATTAAATAAGTTTTTTAATTAATTTCTTTTTCTACTTTTTTTTATTTTTATTATAACATTTTTTTTACCAATTTTCTAATTTTATAATTAAATATTTAAACTTTAAAATTAAAAAATAATACATAGTATTGACGTTGTTTTTTCTATCTAAACTATTGTCAATTTAGTTATATTTTAATCCAAGAGGTTATATTTCATGTATGTTGTAAAATTTGAGGATTTAAATAAATCCGATATTGGAATTGCAGGTGGAAAAGGTGCTAATTTGGGTGAATTAACTCAAGCAGGTATTCCAGTACCACCAGGTTTTGTAGTAACTGCAGAAACTTATGAAAAATTTATGGAAGATGCTGGAATTAATGATAAAGTTATGGATATTCTTGATAAAATTGACATTAATGACACAAAAGCTCTTCAAGCTGCTTCTGAAGAGATCAAATCCATTATTAATGAAAGTCCTATTCCTGAAGACATGATTTTGTTCATTACTGAAGCTTATAATCAACTTTGTCAAAGAGTTGGTGAAGATGATACTGATGTAGCTATTCGTTCTTCAGCTACTGCAGAAGACTTGCCTGAAGCTTCTTTTGCAGGTCAACAGGATACTTTTTTACACGTTTCCGGAAATGATGAAGTAATTGAGTATATCAGAAAATGTTGGGCTTCCTTGTTTGAAGCAAGAGCTATCTTTTACAGAGAAGAAAATAACTTTGAGCACTCAAAAGTATACATTGCCGTCGTTGTTCAAAAAATGGCTAATGCAGATAAAGCAGGTGTAATGTTTACTGTAAATCCATCAACCGGTGAAGAAATAGCTTTAATCGAAGGGTCATGGGGCCTTGGAGAAGCTGTTGTATCTGGAGATGTTACTCCTGATAACTATCAGGTTGATAAAAAAGACAATGAAATCATCAATGTTACAATTAGTGATAAAAAGGTAATGTACACTAATGATGAAAATGGAACCAGTATTAAAGTGGATGTTCCGGAAGACAAGAGAAATGAAAGGGTCTTATCCGATGAAGAGCTCATCGAATTAACTGAGATGGGTAAAAGAGTTCAAGCTCATTATGGTGAACCGATGGACACTGAATGGGCATTTGAAAAGGGAGACCTGTTCTTATTGCAGGCAAGACCTATTACCACTTTAGGCGATGTGGATGAAGACCAAAATGACGATGCTTCAGATGATGTAGGTGATGTTCTTGTTAGAGGTCTTGGAGCAAGCCCTGGTATGGCATCCGGTGTAGTTAAAATTGTTTTAGACATCGATGAATTGGATAAAATTGAAGACGGCGACATTATGGTAACAACCATGACCACTCCTGATATGGTTCCGGCCATGAGAAGAGCAAGCGGTATTGTAACTGATGAGGGCGGTGTAACTTGCCATGCATCCATCATTTCCCGTGAACTCGGAATTCCATGTGTTGTTGGAACTGGCGATGCTACCACTACTTTAAAAGAAAACACAGGTGTTACTTTGGATGGTAAAAAAGGATTGGTATTTGAAGGAATTTCAGAAACCAAATCTGAAGAAGTAGCAACCGTAACTGTAGGAGAAGCACCAATTATCACAGTCACTGAAGTAAAAGCCAATGTAAGTATGCCTGAAGCAGCTGAAAAAGCAGCCGCTACCGGTGCAGACGGGGTAGGTTTGCTCAGAACCGAGCATTTAATGTTAACATCTGGTATTCACCCAGGCAAATTCATTGCTGATGGAAATGAAGATGAATTAATAGATACAATTGCCGACAATGTTATGATTGTGGCAGATGCATTCTATCCAAAACCAGTATGGTATAGGACATTGGATGCTCCTACTGATGAGTTTATCACATTGGAAGGTGGAGAAAACGAGCCTAGAGAACATAATCCAATGCTTGGTTGGAGAGGAATTAGAAGAGAACTCGACCAACCTGAAATCCTTAAATGCGAATTCAAAGCTATTAAAAAATTGCATGAAAAAGGATACACCAACATTGGTATTATGATACCATTATCACAAAATCCTGAAGAGCTTAAAAAAGCAAAAGCGCTCTGTTCTGAAATTGGATTTGAACCTCACAAGGATGTTGAGTTTGGTATGATGGTAGAAATTCCAGCAGCCGCAATCATGATTGATGAGTATATCAAAATAGGACTCGACTTCGTAAGTTTGGGAACTAACGATTTAACTCAGTACACCCTTGCAGTTGACAGAAACAATGAGTTTGTAGCAAAACACTATTCTGAAGAACACCCTGCAGTAATGAAACTGATTGAAAGAACAATCAGAAAATGTGCTGAAGCCGGTGTTAAATGTAGTATTTGTGGTCAAGCAGGTAGTGTGCCTCACATTGTTGAAAAACTTGTTGGATTTGGAATTACAAGCGTATCATCAAACACCGATGCTATCGCTGATGTGAGAAAAACTGTCGCTAGAGCTGAACAAAAAATTATTCTTGACGCTGCTCGTAAACGTTTAGAATAATCTTTTTATTCTTTTTTTTATTTTTATTTTATCAATGATTAGTTAGTTAGGTTGTTTTATGCAAGATGAACCAGTAGATAAAGAAGACATATTAAAAGAATTATCTGAACTTCATAATTTGGATTATGATTATTCTGATGGTAGGATTTTAGGGTCAATGTGCACTGAAGCGCATCCATTCGCAAAGGAAGTTTATTGCAAATTTCTTGATACAAATTTGGGCGATCCTGGCCTATTTAAAGGAACAAAACATATTGAAGAGGAAGTCATTAAATCTATTGGTGAATTATTGTCTTTAGATGTTGCTTATGGAAATATTGTGACTGGAGGTACTGAAGCCAATATTATGGCCATTCGCGCCGCCAGGAATCATGCAAGAAAATACAAGGGAATTGTTGATGGGGAAATAATCATTCCGGAATCAGCTCATTTTTCATTTAAAAAAGCTGCAGACATGCTGAATTTGAAAATTGTTGAGGCTAAACTGGATGATAATTATAAAATTGATGTTGATGAACTGAAAAATGTTATTTCTGATAAGACTGTAGCAATTGTGGCTATTGCAGGCACCACTGAATTGGGTTTAATTGATCCTATTGAAGAGATTTCAAAGATAGCTTTTGACAACAATATATATTTCCATGTAGATGCTGCATTTGGAGGATTTTCCATTCCTTTCTTAAGAAAAAAAGGTTACGATTTGCCTATTTTCGATTTTTCATTAGAGGGCGTTTGTTCTATAACTGTCGATCCTCATAAAATGGGATTGGCGCCAATTCCTGCTGGAGGAATAATTTTTAGAAAAGAGGAATATCTGGAAGTCATGGCTGTTGATTCTCCGTATCTCACAGTTAAAACTCAATCCACTATTGTGGGAACCCGTTTGGGCGCATCTTCTGCAGCTACTTATGCAATAATGAAATATTTTGGTAAAAAGGGATACTGTGAGTTGGCTGAAAGTTTAATGGAGAACACTAACTATTTCTACGACGGCTTAATTGAAATCGGGTATGAGGTAGTTTGCAAACCCGAATTGAATATCATCGCTTTTAACCATCCTGATATGGAAACCAATGTTCTTGCTGAAAAATTAGAAAAATTAGGTTGGAAAGTTTCTGTTGCTAAATGCCCTAAATCCATTAGGGTAGTTTTAATGAATCATATTAAAATCAATCATATTAAAGAATTATTAGAAGATTTAAAAGAAATATATTAACTTTTAATCTTCTGAAATGTCTTCAACATACATTAAAGGATAATTGAGTTCTTCAATAAACTCAATTCTTATTATTGCTGTGATGTCATCCACTTTTGTGTAAATTTTAACGTCCAGCATATCGCCAGTAAGGGAAGTGTATTCGAATTCAGTCATTGATTTTTCAAGTTTGTCAAATCGAATATTCACTTTCACATCTTCAATAGCGGGCTGTAATTTTAAGGATTCTTCCATACTTGTCTCTAAGCTATTTTTCGTATTTTTATTCACGGGAGTTCCAACAAACTGGTGGAATAATGCTCCCATGCTGATAGCTCCTTCAAATATGGCTCTTTCTCTTGTTGTTATATTTGAAAAATATTTTTTATCAACATCCATTATAATCCTCCATTCAAAAAGTTTATCTTGTCATATATGAGCTCGGACGGTATTGGATTTATGCAGCAGTAGAATAATATTGCTGATATGATTATCACGGCGGCTAATATATAATACCTTTGCTCCTTGGAGAAGAAGTAACTGAAAACCAATCCTACAATTAAAAATATCGCACTTATTATTATGGCATTTGATTCTTGGGGATTGTCCTCTAGGATTTCTGTATTGACGGGATTTGTGTCGCTTAATTCTCCTTGCACAATTAACCTATTTTCAGTAGATCCTATTGGGTCGCATGTAATTAAATATAAGTAATCTCCTCCTTCTTGGGCATTGAGAGTGTATGTGGCGGGCACTACAGTTGAATTTATAACGGTATAGTTTAACTCGCCAACTCCTGGCCATTCGAGAAGCAATGTATCTCCAGCAGATAATTCGTTAAGTCTTAAAAATGGCGATCCCTGAAGTGTTCTATGTCCAAAGAGCAGCACGTCCCCTTCCAGTGGGGGGTATGATGATTGCTCGCATAACACTCCTTGAGATAAAGATTCATTGTTTATTTTTTCGTTAACGCCTATTGAGGGGATTACAATTGTCGGCGCTTCAATATTCCTTTCTACAGCAATTTTAGAGGAGAAATAATTAACTTCGCCCATTGCATATAATCCTATAATAATTATACATATGATTATAATTATTGTTGAGATAGTTGGCCTTTTCATATTATCAATTTTGTTAATTGCTATATATAATAATTTTTTCAGTCAGAATATGTGTTCTTAATTTCCTTCACCATCCAGTTTGGAGCATTTGAAGTTGGTATTGTCAGGATTACATTTTCCATATTGTTTATTAGGAAATTAACTTTATTTCGAGGGGTTTCAAGTAAAATCATATATTCTGCATCTAAATCCCCTAAGTTAATTTGACGTTCATAATTTGATAATTTGACTCCATAATTCTTCAGTAATTTAATTGTTTGTTTTTCATTATATCCTTTGATAATAGATCCTTTTAGAAGTTCCAGCACGTTTGATGAAAAGCTTTTTGTATTTTCAGTAGGGTAAGTTGTGTTTCCTTTCACATGGACCTTTGATTTTGAATATTGCGAATCAATTTCTCCATTATCTTCATATCTCAATATTGATAAAACAGTGCATCCACTTATTTCAGGGCTTGTTGTGTTGTTGGTAATGCCATCTTCCGTATAATTTGTGTTTAGATAAACATCCACTACACTTCCAACATTTATGAGCCCCGCTCCCGCTTGAAGTCTAGAAACAAGTATAGGTACCGTAACGGTATTCGGTTTTTCAAATTTTAATTTTGATAAAACGGTAGCATCATTTTCATTAATAATTTTCATGGCTTCATCACTGTTCATTAGAACATCTTTACTTTCATTTTTATAGGTGAGCATTGTTCTATTGAATGCATCCTTATTTGATTCAACGGATTTTTTGTGATACGATTTCCAGTCTTTTGTTGCGGGTGTGATGATGTTTATGCTTTCCACTTCCTGTGAACTTCTGGCGTCGTTAATTTTATTTTCTAAAACTAATGCGTTGCCTGATGTTACTAAAGGGCCGGAATATAAATCATGAAGTTCGTTTAGTTTTGTTGTTTTTGCAAGGGCCAGCTCTTCTTGTTGGGGCTGGTAAATTAAAAAATAATATGCAGAGATTATCAAGGTAATCAAAATCAATGTTGTTATAATTAGTCCAATTTTCCTTTTCTGCTCATCTTCTGTCATGTTTGTTGCTTTTGGACTTAAATAAACTCCAATTTTGCGATTTAGTTTTTTCAACGGACTTAATTCGTCTTTTTTCGTTGGTTTTTTCAGATTTTGGTCACGATATTTTTGTTTTATATCTTTTGTTTGTTCAAAACCTTTTGGAAACAATGGATCTCTTGGTTTTTTATTATTCATGGTTTCTACTCCTAACGGTTATTAAAAGTAGATGGTTAATTTAATTGGAGTGTTATAAGTAGTTTTTAATTAAATTAATTATTAGGTAGTATAAGCAGAATAATAACAATAGTAGTGCTGGTATATTAATATTAAACAAAACAATTTTTATTGGGAGGATTAACAGTACGATTAATATGCAGGATATCACTAGTGTTGGAATGTTATCAAATTTAGGATAGATAATTGTACTAATCATTATTAAAGAAATGATAACACTTAAGACTAATGCAAGATATGGGTTGTATAATCCGCTTAGATATAATGTGGCAATGATGAATGCAATTCCTGGAATCGGGAATCCAATAAAGTCTCTTGTATTAATTTTATCAGCTATAACATTATATCTTGTTAATCTTAAAACTCCGCAAATAACAATGAATAAGCTAACTAGTATTCCAATCTCCTGGACAATAGTTGGGGTGGTGTTAATAGTTGAATATACAAATACTGCTGGTGCAACGCCAAAGGATACAACATCTGATAGGGAATCGATGTTTTTTCCGAATCCTAATGAGTCATCTCTGTTGGTTTTTCTTGCTACCCAACCATCTACTGAGTCAAACATGATTGCAAATATCATTAACAGTGCAGATAATTCATAATTGTTATTAATTGAATTTAATATTGATAAAAATCCGCAGCTCATGTTTAATAATGATATTATGTCGGATATCGCTATGAATTTCTTAATGTTCGTATCTTCAATTTTCATGTCAAACTCCAGTAATACTTTTTACTTCATATGTTATTAACTTTGTCTTTGTTTTTGTCTTATTTTTATTTATATTTATTTCTAATTATTTATAAGTGTTATTTTTCTAGGAAGTTATTATTTTTTTTATTGTTTTAATATTTACTTATTGCCTTGTCTATTTTTTTTTATTTGTCCATGTTATTATTTAGTTTGGTTTAAAATTTGTGATTTTTCAACTAATTTTGATAAATTAACTAAAGAAAGATAAAATATATATAATAATATTTTTAATAAATATTTATTGTTAGACTTTAAATAAGTAACTTAAATTTCTTTAATTTTAAGTCTTGGATTTAATTTTTCTGAATTTTAAGCTATTTGTTTTTAGTAAATGATAATTATATTAATGTATTGCGAGTAGTTAAATGATAGAAGATAATATACGTGTACTTAGGCAAGCTGCAAAGGTTACATCAGACAGCAATTTCAAGGTTGAAAAAAATTGGTGTGTTATTGCAGGCAATGTCGAGTTGGTGGATGAAATGGCTTATAAAGCTATACTGTCCAATGCAAACATTAAAATTCTGTTTCGAGAACACGTGATATTAAAAGATGGTAAATTGGATAAAAAATTTGATTTTATCATGCTTTATGGTAATTCTATAATTATCAACGATTTCAAGAATGATGCTGAGAAATATGGTGGAGCATATGTTCGGATACCTCGTAACTATTTATCCGATGAAGATAATCTGATGGTGTTTGTTGGACCTGATGATGTGATTAGACGAGCTTTATCCACTATTATCAAATCAAAAATTCAATTTAAAATTCTTCAAAAATCTCAAACTACTAGTTTCATTGACATTGATATAAATAATGAAGTTAGATTACCAAATTTCATCAAATCTGCTTTAAAACCATTCTACAATGCAAATGAAGTTGTTTTAACAACTCTCATCATATCGGTTAAGGGTGATGCAAATGTTGGAAAGGTTCAAAGCATAGCTACATCTAATAGAATATTCGTTATAGATTTTAAAGACATTGTAACGGAGGACTAACCATGAATATTTTTGGAAAAGACGAGGAAGTACCACAAGTTGATAATGTAAGAGTTATCAGCAATAGTTTAGGAATTGATTTAGGAACTTTAAATACAGTAATTGCAAAACCTTCAGGTGACAAATTTGATTTATATCAAATCCCATCTGTCGTTGCTGTGAAAAAAGATGACCCGTCAGAGGTCTTAGCTGTTGGAGAAGAAGCTAAAAGAATGCTTGGAAGAACTCCTGAGGACATTCTTGCTGTAAGGCCATTGAAAAAAGGTGTTATTGAGAATGTTGTACAAGCGCAAGCTTTACTTATTAAAGCAATGCAGATTGGTATTAATGAAGGGGAAAGTGTTGGAAGAATTGTTATTGGTATTCCTGGTGATGCATCAGAAGTAGAAAAGAATGCTGCTGAAGAAATTGGTAGGAAAGCTGGAGCTCAAAATATATTGGTCATTAGTGAAGGTTTGGCTGCTGCAATTGGTGCCGGTTTACCTATTGCTGAACCTAACGGTACAATGGTCGTTGATATTGGTGCAGGATCAACTGATATTGTAATAATTTCTCTTGGAGGCATTAACGATATTGAAACTGTCAGATGTGGTGGTGACGATATTGATAATAGGATTGTTGAGCTTGTAGCCGAAAAATATGATGTAGCAATCGGTATTCATGATGCGGAATCTGCAAAAATTGAAGTTGGTATGGTCCATTGCAGTGAACAAATTGAAAACTTAAGTGTTGAAGTTATTGGTAAGTCTTTAGAAACAAACAGGCCTAAAAAAGTGGTTATTGACTCCATGTTAGTTGCTGATGCTGTAGAACCTTACATGCAGAAGATTGTAGATGGTTTAAATGTGATTTTGGAAAGATTATCTCCAGAATTGATGATGGGTGTTTACAATAATTCTGTTGCAGTTGGGGGAAGTTCAAGACTCCGTGGTTTAAAAGAAAGGGTTTTCGATGAAATAGGAATTCCTATAGAAATTTCTGATGATCCAATGACTGTAGTAGCAAAAGGAACTGCTATTGTAGCTGCAGAACCTCTTGCATTAGAGCCAGAAGTCCGTCTTAGGGCAATGAAATAAATAAATTCTTATTCATTTCTCTTTTTTTTATTTGATTTTTATGGATATTTTAGGTATTGATGAAGCGGGTAGAGGGTCTGTTCTAGGTCCTATGGTTATTGCAGGTGTTGTTGTACCTGAAAAAATGGAAAAAGTTTTAGAGCGCATGGGAGTTAAGGATTCTAAAAGATTAACTCCAAACAGACGTACTATCTTATCCAGAAAGCTTAAAAAGATGTTTGATTATGAAATTGTTGTAATTTCTGCTCGTGAAATAGATGAAATGAGGGCTGAAGGCATCAATCTCAATGAAATTGAGAAAAATGCAATGGAATCTATTATATTAAAAATGAATCCGGAAAAAGCTATTGTCGATGCTGTGGATGTTAAGGCAGAGCGTTTTCAGGATAATCTTCGCAAAGACACTGGAATCAATGTCGTGGCGGAACACAAGGCTGATGATAAATATATTGAAGTTAGTGCAGCATCCATAATTGCTAAAGCCGAAAGAGACGATCAAATTTCTCAAATAAATAAAGATTTTATTAAGCTGGGGGGAATTGGTTCCGGATATCCTTCAGATCCAAAAACAAAAGAATTTTTAACTAATTATGCTTATGAAGAAATGCCGGACTTCGTAAGAAGGTCTTGGGCAACTGTTGCCAAAATGAAATAATTTTCCGCTTTTTTTAAATAATATTTAAGTATATGAAATAATAAATGTAATCTTATAAAATTTTCGATATAATAAGATATAGAGGGTAAAAATGGTTGTTGAATTTTTTACTTCATTTTTAGATAATATTGTTGACATTTTTAGTCAAGGGGGAATTATAACTTATATAATTCTTTTCATTGGTATTTATGGTCTTATCATTTCAATAAGAAAAATTGCTTATTTAAGAAGAATTAGTAAAGTTGACACTACTGAAATATTTGGTGTTGTTACGGCTTCTATGGAAAGAGGAGGTGCTGTTGAAGCATTAAAGCAGATTAATAACTTTAAAAATCCTATTTCTAAGATTATTTCTGAAACTTTAAAAATTGGTTATAAGAATAAAACTGAAGTTGAAGAAAGTATGGAGCAAATTTTCATTGTAGAAGTAGCAAAAATGACAAAAGGATTAAGCACAATTAAGACTATTACTGAGCTTGCTCCTTTTTTAGGTTTGATAGGTACTGTTATTGGTATTTGGATGACATTCAAGTCATTGGGTGTTAATCCCGATTCTGCAGCTATGGCTGAAGGAATTTATGTAGCTTTAACAACAACAATTATGGGGCTTTTAGTGGCGATTATTCTATTGCCTATTTATACATATATTCAAGGTCTTATCGAAGCTGAAATGGATAAAATTGAGCTTGCTACAAAAATGACTAATTGGGGATTCGCTGTAGTTAAAGTTAGGGTCGATTCTAATGTGGAATGTGCACTTGAAGCTCTTCAGAATGCAGAGGGTGTTGTTAATACAAGGCTAATTTCTGACCCTTATGCCAATATTAAAGTGTCGTTTAAACCGAGCATGCTGGATAAGAGTATCGCAAATATTATTTTAGAGAAATGTAATGTTAATGCTGAAATTACTGAAAGTAAACTAAAACAATAGGTGATTTGATGGCTATTGATGTAAGAGCTTATAAGAAGAAAGTTTTAAATCAAAAACCAAGTATCAATTTAGTTCCTTTTATTGATATTCTTTTCACAATTTTGATTTTTTTAGTAGTTACTAGTAATTTTTCAGCTACTGATGTTCAAGCTGATGACTCTGATGTTGTTAATGATGCAACAGGAAAACCAAATGTCACTGATGTTTCTGGTGATCAAGAATACTATATTGTGCCTGTAGCTAATTTACATAAAGTTACAGTCAATGGGGTTGATAAATCAGACTTGATATCGAATAACGCAATTGGTGTTCATGCAAAAGTTATGGATGAAGGACAGATATCTATTAAGCCGGGAGAAATAGACATTACCACTCCAGAGGGATTCTCTCCGGATGAGGCTGTTCGTCGTCCGAATACATAAAGTGGGGAATGAAAGTGTATACAGGCAGAATTTTATCAACAGGGATGAATAAAGATGGTAAACCTTTTGTAGCATATCGTGTTTCAAGCAGGTCATTTCCGAATAGGCAATGTTTAGAATTTGAAACTCGTGCAGCGGTTGTTCCAAAAGAAGGTTATGTGAATGATATTTTTGAGAATCCGTATATTACCTACAATTCCATTCGTATTGTAGATGATGTGGCTATCGTGTCTAATGGTTCTCAAACTGATGTTATAGCGGATAAGATAGCTGTAGGAATGAATATTAGGGATGCAATGGCATATTCATTACTTACAATGGATTATGAAAAAGATGATTATAATACTCCAAGGATTGCGGCTGCTATCACATCAACCGATAAGGAAGACGAATATGGCTGTTATATTGGAATAGTTAATGATAAGAAGTTATTAGTTGAGGAAGTTCCTTTTGGGGATGCGGCATTTATTTCAACATATGGAAGTCAAGTGCCTGATTTAGTTGAGTTTGAAGCAAAAACTGCCGCTGAATCTGCTAAGTTTATTTTTGATGAAGGCACTTTTGCTGATTATGAAAAGCCAGTAACTTCATGTGCTGCTGTTTTTGATGGAGAATGGACTATTGATGTCTATAATCCATAATTTTTTTATTTTTTTAATTTTTTAGATGATATTATGACAATTGAATTGATAGGGTTAGAGAATATTCCCCTTGTTGATGAGAAGGACGATATTTCTGTGATTATTAAGGATGCAATTAATAAGCAGGGATGTTCTATTAATCATGGGGATATTATTTTAATAGCAGAAACTTTAATTTCAAAAGCTGAAGGCAATTTTATTAAATTAAATGAGTTAACCCCTTCAGATGAAGCATTGGATTTGGCAAAAAGATCTAATAAAGATCCGAACCTTGTTGAAGCCATCATACAGCAATCCAACGAAATTGTTGAAGTCGGCTCTAGTTTTATCATTACTGAAACTAAGCAGGGTTTTGTTTGTGCAAATGCTGGAATTGACGAATCAAATGTTGGTGAAGGTTTGGCTACTCCTATGCCAGTAAATGCTGATAAATCCGCTTTTGAAATTCGTGAATTTTTGGAAAACGAATTTGGCGAAGAAATTGCAGTAATAATTACTGATACTCAAGGAAGGGCATTTAGATTTGGGGCTATAGGCACTTCAATTGGTTGTTCTGGCATTTCTCCTCTTTGGAAAAGAGTAGGTGAAAAGGATTTATACGGGCGTGAACTCGAAACAACTGAAATTGCAACTGCTGATGAACTAGCGGCTGCCGCATCATTGATTATGGGGCAAGCCGATGAAGGCCTTCCTGTGGTTATTATTAGGGGATTTGGCAATTTCGATGATTTGAGAAATGTCGATTCAGATATCTCTCCTTTACTAATGCCAAAAGAATTTGATGTATTTAGAAAATAGGTGTATTCATGATTACTGTCTTATCTGGAGGAACTGGAACTCCAAAATTGTTGCAAGGTTTAAAAGAAGTAATTGACCCCAGTGAATTGACAATTGTTGTAAACACGTTGGAGAATGATTATTTTGCAGGCGTTTATGTATCTGCAGATATCGACACTGTTTTATACACGATGGCTGATTTGATTAATGATGAATTGTGGTACGGTATTAAAGATGATACTTTCATCACTCATGAACAGCTTGAGGATATTGGATGTCCTGAATTATTAAGAATTGGCGATAAGGATCGCGCTACAAAAATTCAGAAAACATTGCTGATGGAAAAATATGATTTGGCAAAGGCATGTGAGATTCAAGCGAAGAATATGGGGCTAACATGCAGGGTCATTCCAATGAGTAATGAAAATTCTGATATTAAAATTATCACGGATATTGGAGAGTTGGAATTTCATGATTTTTTAATTAAACACCAATCCCAACCTGAAGTTTTGGACGTTAAATTCTCTAAAGTGGCTCCTGTAGAGGATATCATAGATGTTATTAATAATTCTGATGCGGTCATTATCGGACCATCCAATCCTATCACTTCAATTTTACCGATCATATCCTTAGAAGGCATCATAGAAGCTTTAAAAAATACTCATGTGATTGCAGTATCACCGATTATTGGTTCTGGAGCCGTATCCGGTCCTGCAAGCAAATTCATGAAGGCCCTTGATGTTGATGTTTCTGCTGTGGGTGTTGCATCATTGTATAATGAATTTTTAAATACAATGGTAATCGATACAAAAGACGATGATAAAAAAATTGAGGTAAATCAAATAGTTAATAAGGTAATAGTTACAAATACAATAATGAATAATTTAGATGCTAAAAAAAATTTGGCTAAAATTATTATTGAAAATATTCCTTAATATTTAATAGGCGGTTATTCAATGATACAAATGACTTTAATACAAATTGACAACTATGGTCCTTGGACTGTTACTCCAAGACCGAGAACTGAATCCGATTTACAAATGCTACAAGCAAGTTTATTTGCTGATTTAAATAATCATTTTGGAAATAAAAAAGGTTTAGTTTTCTTTACAAGATTCGATAACTTACTTGCAATATCAAATGGTCTTGATGAAGAAGATCATTTAAGAATTCAGAGGTCTATTAGGAACAGGTATCCTATCACTATAAGTATGGGTGTAGGTGCCGCTGGAACTCCTCATGAAGCTCAAAAATTAGCTACTATTGCGCTTCAAAATGCAGGTAGTGCTCAATCTGGTGAAAGAAAGGAAATCTTGGCTATTGATAGTTTAGTTAGTGAAGAAGATAGTTTTGTTCAAGCAGCTCATATTGATATTAATAGTGTTACTGAAACTTTAACTGATATAGAATCTGCATTTGACACTAGTTTCATGGTTAATAAGGCTCAACATTACTTGATGACAAAATTAATTAAAAAAGGAGCATTATTGTTCTTCATAGGTGGAGATAATTTCATGTCTCCATGTAATGGTTTGAGCGAACAGGAAATTGAAGACATCATGGTAGAAATAGATAATGAAATTGGCATTAAACTTAAAGCAGGTATCGGAAGAGGAAAAAACGCTGAAGATGCAGCTTATATGGCGGATATAGGTCTGGAAGAAATCCGCGCTCATAATAATGAAATGTGGACTTGGGTAATTGAAAAAGAATATTGAGGAATATCATGCTTAAAGTAGTGGCACCTATGGCGGGGATAACCGATGCCAAATTTTTAAATAAGGTTATTCCTTTTGGTTTTAATGTTGCTACTTTGGGAGGATATAGTTTAGATGCTCCAACGATTGAAGCAAGCGAAAAAATTATCCAAAGAGGTAGAAAAGAATTTGTTTTTCCATTAAATGAAACATTTGCTCATATAGAAAACGAGATTGCTTCAATTAAAAATGTTCACAGTAATGTGAAGGTCTCAGTAAATGTGAGGTCAACGACTCCCCAACCAATAATCGATATTGGGAATATTGAAAATTTAGACATTGTTGAAATTAATTGCCATTGCCGTCAGGAAGAGATTTTAAATATTGGTTGCGGACAGGAAATGTTAAAAAGATCAGATTTAGGAGATTTTATTTCACAAGTTGTTGATAATGTTGCTTGTGAGGTTTCAGTTAAGATTCGGGCAAATGTTGATGGTATAGATACTTTAAAAATAGCTCGTCTGATTGAGCAGGCGGGTGCAGATTATTTGCATATTGATGCCATGAAAAAAGGTGTCTTCGATGCTGATTATAATCTTTTAGAGAATATATGTAATAATGTTCAAATTAAAGTTATAGGAAATAATTCTGTTAATAATGAAGCTAATGCTCAAAAAATGATTGAAACTGGTGTTAATGGATTTTCAATAGCTCGAGGAGTTATTTCTGGAAATTTAGGTTTCAATATTTCTGATTTTTAAGATTTTTAAAACAATTGTTATTAGAAAACATTATTAATGGTTTAAAATAAAAATTATTTCAATAGGTGATTTCATGGATTTTATAACTCTTAAGAATATTACAAAAAGTTTCGATGATGTCAATGTTCTTAAAGATATTAATTTAAAGATTAGCGAAGGGGAAACTTTAGGTATTTTAGGACGTAGTGGAAGTGGAAAATCTGTTTTAATCAATATGCTCAGAGGTACATTAGATTACAAACCTGATGGCGGTCAAATATTGGTTAATGTTGCTGTTTGCCCGGAATGTTTGGCTGTAGACTCTCCATCTCATGATGGTGAAAAATGTAGTTGCGGAGCAACTTTAGAAACAAGGGAAGTTGATTTCTTCAATTGTGAAAGAAAATTATTTGCAAGCATTAAAAGAAGAATTTCCATCATGCTACAACGTAATTTTGCATTATATGATGAAGAAACTGTAATCGAAAATGTCATGAGAGCAATGGGTGATGATAAGCAGTATGAAGAAAAGATTTACTTTGCTTTGGAATTATTGGAAATGGTTCAGATGAACCATAGGATTACTCACATTGCCCGTGATTTAAGTGGTGGGGAAAAACAAAGAGTGGTTCTTGCAAGACAATTGGCTAAAAATCCAATGATGTTTTTAGCAGATGAACCTACCGGTACTTTAGACCCTCAAACTGCTGTAAAACTCCATAATACTTTGAAAGAAGGTGTGAAAGATGAAGGAATCACCATGTTAATCACATCTCACTGGCCTGAAGTAATGGTTGAACTGGCAGATAATGTTATTTGGTTAGAAGACGGTCAAATTAAACAAGAAGGAGATCCTCATGAAGTCGTAGACAGTTTCATGGAAACTGTCCCAGTCCCTAAAAAACCAGAAGTTCCTGAATTCGGCGAACCTGAAGTTGTTCTTGAAGATGTTAAAAAACATTATTATTCTATCGAACGTGGTGTTGTAAAAGCTGTGGATGGAGTAAGTTTAACCATCAATAAAGAGGAAATATTCGGTATTGTAGGTTTAAGCGGTTCTGGTAAAACAACCACTACACGTATGTTAATGGGATTAACCGAACCGAGTAGCGGTGATATCAGAATCAAACTTGGTGATGAATGGATTGACATGACTAAGGTAGGTCCTCTTAACCGTGGCCGTATCATGCCTTATATTGGTTTATTACACCAGGAATATTCATTATATCCTCACAGGACTATCCTAGGTAACTTGACTGATGCAATTAGTTTGAACTTGCCTGCTGAATTTGGTAAGATTAAAGCTATTCATGCATTAACCACAGTAGGATTTACTGATGATATGGCAGTTAGCATTCTTGATAAATATCCTGACCAGCTAAGTGTTGGAGAAAAACATAGGGTTGCTCTTGCGCAGGTTTTAATTAAAGAACCTAATCTCATCGTGTTAGATGAGCCAACAGGTACTATGGATCCTGTTACTCGTGTTGTTGTAACAGATTCTATCTTAAAAGCGCGTGAAGAATTGGAGCAAACATTCATTATCATTTCTCACGACATGGACTTTGTTTTGGATGTCTGTGACAGGGCTGCTTTGATGAGGGGAGGCAAACTCCTAGACATAGGCACTCCTGAAGAAATAGTTGAAAAATTAACTGTAGATGAAAAAGAAGACATGCTTAAAAGAGAGTAGATAATTCTTCTTATTCATTTAATATTTTTTTTATCTTTTTCCAATCTGGACAATATTGGTCCATTAATTTTTTAAATTTTTTTCCATGATTAAATTCTATTAGATGACATAGTTCATGTATAATAACATATTCAAGACATATTGGGTCTTTTTTTGCCAAATTTAGATTTAATGTAATTTTTTTATCCTGATATCTGCAATTTCCCCAATTTTTCATATTTCTTATCTTTACTTCAGAAGGCGCTTTTCCAACAATTTTCATGCATTTTTCTAAAATAGGGGGAATTGCTATTTTTATTTGGATTCTATAAAATTCGGTCAGAATCTGCTTTCTTTTCTCTATTGTACTTCTTTTTGGGACAGGTAAATATATTACGGATTTGTTTTCATCGGCGAATGCATTTTTTACAGCTTCATTTGAAATTAGTTGCATTTGATATTCTTTTCCCCACAGATAATGCTTTTCACCATTTTTATATTTTAGGGGACCTTGTATATTGTTATCCTGAATTAGCTTTTGTTTTTTCAAAATCCAATCTTTCCTTGCTTTGATGAAGTTTTCAATTTCTTCATCAGATACAAATGACGGCGCAGATACCCTAACCTCGCCGTCAGGCGGTAAAATGCGTATGTACATATTTTTGATATTCTTTCTGTGTAAGATGATGGCTATATTTTCAATAATTTTTGTTTCTTTTTTCATTATTAATATTACTATTTTTGAAGTTTATAAATTCTATATACAATAAAGATTATATATTCAGTGTTTCAATAAATTATATTATTATTTTATAATTATCAGTTTATTGTTAAATTTTTTATGGAGGTTCATAATGACTTGGGAAGATGCACCATCTCATATTTGCAGAGGGGGAGATGTAAGGGGACTTGCTTTTTGTTGTCCTCCAGTTAAACCATGTCCAGTATTAAATGCTTTACAGCAGGTTAATTTAACTCCGCAGGAGTACATTGACATTAAGATTCAATTTGGAAAAGAAACTAGGTTAGGTGAAGGGGCAGGTACTTGTTTCGGTTCACTTATTTGGTGTTGTAAACCATCAAAGCCTTGTCCATTAAGAGACATGACATTAAGGAATATGGGAATGACTCATGATGATTATTTGGACTTGAAAAAGGAATTGTCCGAAAGGTTAGTTGGTGTTGAAAAACCTGATCCTGATGAAAGAGCAGAAGCGTTAGCTGAAACATTCCATGTCAGTAAACTTGAAGCAATGAATGTTTTAACTGAATGTAATAATGATTTGAGGGCTGCAGTAAAGGTTTTACATGCAAGATCTCTTGAAAATTCTGATTAAAATGGATTGGACTTCTATTTATTTAAATACTTCAAATTTAAATGTTTTTATTTTAGGCACTGGTGAAGTTGCAACAAGAAGGGCCAATAAATTTTTAGACCATGGTGCCAATGTCAAATTGGCTGGGAGTAGTTTGTCTGAAGATTTAGAACATAAAGGGGCTGTATTATGTTCCACTGATGATGTTGACGAACTGGTGGCATGGTCCAATCTGGTTGTTGTTGCCAGCGGTGATGAAGATTTGTCTGATTATGTTTGCGGGATTGCTCAAGATAAACTCGTTAACAGGGCGGACTTTCCACTGAAAGGGGATGTGATTGTTCCAACAAGTTTCAATATTGGAGAAATTGAAATATCTATTTTTACTAATGGCAAAAGCCCATTAATGGCTCGCCAATTGCGGAAAAAAATTCAATCAATAATCACTGAAGAGGATATTTTAGAAATAGAACTTCAGGATTATGCACGTTCTATTTTAAAAGAGCGTGTTGATGACCAAAAGGTTAGGAAGAAATATCTTTATGAAATTTTTGAAGACGAGGCTATTAATGAATTTATTAGAAATGGAGAAATTGATGAGGCAAAAACTCATATTGATAATTTAATAAGGGGATTATAGTGATACTTAATTTAAGAGTTGACCACAAGATTGCAGACATACACTCAATGGAAGCCATATCCAAAGACATTGATGAGTTGTTCTGGCAATTGCAGGAAAGGTATTCCATTGGGGAATACATTGAAATTTCAACATGTAATAGGAAGGAATATTACATCCATAATGATTATATTGATGAGGATGATGAATTGTTATCCCATGAAAATCAAAGCATAATAATCGAATATGGCCAATCAGCCATCATGCATTTGCTGCGTATGGCTTCTGGTCTTGAATCAATGATTGTTGGTGAAGACCAGATTTTGGGCCAAGTTAAGGATGCAAAGCATGATGCCGTAAAAAATCATCATTGTGGGAAAACTCTTGATGCTGTTTTTACCAAGGCTGTTCATGTTGGCCAGGTTGTTAGAAACAAAACCAATATTAACAAGGGATCCGTTTCAATAGGTTCTGCTGCAATCGACCTTGCAGAAAAGCACATGGGCTGTTTGGATGACAAATCAGTATTGGTAATAGGTGCTGGAAAGATGGGCAGATTGGTTGCCAAGGCACTTGCTGAGAAAGATTTAAATGCAATTTTTGTTGCAAATAGGACATATTATGTTGCTGTAAATCTTGCAAAGGATTTGGGCGGTGAAGCAATTCTTTTCAGTGAGCTGGAAGAGTATTTGGCTACTGCCGATTTGGTGATTAGTGCAACTAGCGCTCCCCATGAAATCATAACTAAAAATCGTCTTTTAGGTATCGATAGGGATTATGAAAGTTTAATGATAGTTGATATTGCCAATCCAAGGGATATTTCCGATGATGTCTGTGAGTTGGGTGTTAAATCCTTCAATATTGATGATTTAAGGGAAATTGCAGATGAAAATACTAACCTCAGAATTAAAGAATTTGGCGAAGCAGAAAATATCATAGATGAAGAGTTCATTTTGCTTAAAGAATCCTTTAAAATAATGGAAGTTGATGAAATTCTTGGTAATTTAAGAGCATCCATGGAAGATATAAGGCAACGTGAAACAAAAAAAGCATCCTCTAAGTTGTCTGATGTAGATGGTAGTGCAAAAATTTTAAATAATCTCACAAATTCTATTGTCAATAAGATATTTTATGACATTTCAAAAAATGTCAAAACTGCTGCAAAAGATGATGATAAGGAGATTATTGATGCAGCTGAATATATTTTTAATTTTAAATAATGGATGATGTTTTTTTATTCAAACATTCCTTTAACATCAATATTTTTAATTTTACTGGATTTGATGGCATATTTTATATTTTCCATATTGATGGTGTCGCTATCATTGGCTATTGCGTTGTGGAGTGAAGTTTTTAGAATTTTTTCTTTAATGTCCCTTCCGGACAATCCTTTAGTTAGTTTTACAATTTTATTCAAATCCAAATCATAATCTAGGGGCATTGTTTTCAGATTATTCTCTAAAATAGCCAATCTTTCTTCATCATTTGGTAGTTTGAATTCAATTTCTTCCTCAAAACGACTTCTTACCGCATAGTCAAGTGAACTGGGATTGTTTGTTGCTCCAATGGTTATTACTGCATTATTGTCAACAATTCCATCCATTTCAGTTAAAAGGGAATTGACTATTTCTGAAACATCTCCTCTTAATGATTGAAATGACCTGTCCAGTGCGATTGCATCAATTTCATCAATAAATATTATCGATGGGGAATTGTCACTTGCTTTTTTAAACAGATCATGAATCTTGGATGAACCGTCTCCGACATGGTCACCTATTAATGATGTGGCTTTTATTAGATATAGTGGGACTTCAAGCTCATTTGCAAGTGCTTTTACAAGCATGGTTTTACCAGTGCCTGGAAGTCCGTAAAAAAGAATATTTTTTGGAGCCCACGGTCCGAATTTTTCAGGATTCTCCAAATATCTTGTTATGACCTTAACTTTATTTTTTGCATTGTCTTGCCCGACAATGTCTGAAAGGAGTAAGTCTGATTTGATTTTATTGTTGTCTTTTAATTTGTTTATTTCATCAGTTATGATTGTTATTTTAGTATCTTCAGAAATTATTGAGTTGTTTGGCTTTGCAGTTATGATTTCAAAACCGTAATCAGGAATGATTTTTTGGTCGAATAGATGGGAGTTTTCCCGCACAACTAATCCTAGCCATTGCTCTCGAGCATATTCTTCAAACAATTCTTTATTTGTAATTTCTATATCATCATCCATCAAATTAAATTCAAACGGATATCCCACGGGCTTTAAAATAACAAGATTTGCGTATTCTTTATTTTCGCTTTCTTTAATAGGTTGCTTTTGATTAGTTGGCTTCATTTCTTGTTTTTTGCTATCGTTTTTCAAATCATCACCTCCTTGTTTTTCACTAATTTTAACATTTTTCTTATTTGTTTTAATTATTTAAATAGTTGTTGAAAGTAATATATGTTTAAGTATGAGGTTAAATTTATGAGCTTTAGAACAAGAAGAGTAATTTTCATAACGCCATTCTATATGTTATTTGAATTTTTCTTACTCAAATACCTATTTTTATTATTGGGTGGCATTAATGATGTTTATGTGGCAGTGTTGGCGATATTCATGGGTTCGCTGCATTTGGTGCCGATGTTTTTCGAAGCTAGAAAATCAAGAAGAATTACCAGATTCATATCTGCCGTTGATGGGGTGTGGATGTGGGCATCTTTAATGTTTCTAATAGATGTTTTGGTGTTGTATCTGCTTGGAAATTTCATTCACGTTTCAGCTGAAATAAATGCGATATTATTGGCTATTGTTCCAATTTTGGGAGTTTATAACTATTATAAGGCTCATAAATTGGTTGTGAATGAAAAAACATTAACATTGCCAAACTTGCCTCGCGATATCAATATCGTTCAATTTTCTGATGTTCATTTCGGATCTGTAAGGCATAAATCCATTATCCGCCAAGTTGTAGATAAATTAAAAGAAATTGAGGACACTTGCGAAATAGCCATCATTTCCGGAGATCTGGCAGATGGCTCTTCTGTTGTGGAGGAAGATGATTTTCTTGCATTTAAAGAAGTGGGCATCCCCGTTGTGTTCACGCCAGGAAATCACGATTTCTATATGGGCATTGAAAATGTTTTTAACGCATGCAGAAAAGCAGGCATCATTATTTTAGATAATGAAAGCATGGAATTTGAATGTTTAAACATTTTTGGTCTAAGATTTAGTTTTGATGACAGGTCCGTTCCAAAAATTGATGAACGCCTTGTTAAGCCAGGGTTTGTAAATATCATTAATTATCATGTTCCGTATTATTGGGAGGAGTTTTCATCTTTGGGTTTTGATATTCAGTTGTCTGGCCATACTCATGGAGGCCAATTCTATCCTGCTGTAAATTTCACTGATAAACTGTTTAAATATAATATGGGTCTTTTTAAGAATAATTTAGGTAAATATTTGCATGTTACGACTGGTGTAGGGTCAATGGATACTCCTATGAGGTGGGGTACGGATTCGGAACTGGTTGTTTTAAAATTGAGAAAAGAATAACTCGCAGGTAATTAAAGTTTATTTAGGAGAAATATTCATATATTTAATTGTATGACTATTGATAATCACAACCATTTTTGCATTTACTGCGGGGCTAGAATAATTGATAGCCAAAATTTTTGTACAAAATGTGGAAAACCAATTTATAAGAGTCCTAATGTCACTGTTAAAAAGGATCATTCCAAATACGATTCGAAAATCAATGAGTTAGAAAATGAATACGACGTTAAGCAAAATAAAGCAAAAGAATTGGTTGAAAAATTGTTTAGTCCGGACCACATGGCTTATCAAAAGTTCATGTCATCAATCAACAAGTCCAATAATTTATTCAGCACTCAAGTAGGCATTGCAAGGAAGATGGCTGAATTGAGTGTAGAGGAAAATCCTTTCGTCGAAAAGGAGATTGAAAATAAAATCGCTACATTGGAATCTTTCATCGATAAGATTGAAGATTTGACTAATGAGCTGATAATTCATTTAAGTTCAAATAAAAAAGACAATGAAGATATTCAGCATTTATTTGATGATATGGATGATTTAATTCATTCTGTAAAAGATTACTAAATCATCTCTTCATATATCTCTTTCATTTTTAAGGCATCAACATCCCTAAGAGGGGTTTCACAGATTATGTTTGCCTTCCAACCATTATCAATAAGATTGGCCAACAAATCTCTAATATTTGGGCCGTATTCATCGCTTTCATCAAGTGTGTGGTGTTTTACCTCGCCATGATTGGCATATTCGATAGTTGTGAAGTGGCAGTGAAGGATATCAATATCTAAATTGTCTTCAAGTATTGAAAAAATACAATTGTAATCGTCCTTTTTGGTTAAAAAGCCTCTTCCTCTTGCATGGACATGAGCAAAATCAACTGTAGGTTCAAAATGATTAAATGAAGAGCATAATTCCACAATTTCTCCAATGTTTCCCTGTTGTGTTCTTTTGCCGGTGGTTTCTGGGGCAAATGTAAACTCTTCAATGCCTTCTGATTCTAATTCTTCAAATAATCTATTGACAGTATTTTTGGATATTTCCATAGCTTTTTCAGGCTTTCTGTTTAAGTAAGCGCCAGGATGAAACACTAATCTGTAAGCGCCTATCCACTCACCTGCTCGTGCCATTGAAATCAAATGCCCTAGGCTCTTTTCAATTTTTTCTTCTTCCTTAGCGCATAGATTAATGTAATAGGGGCCATGCATTGAAATTAAAACATCATGCTTTTCTGATTCTTTTTTCAATGTTGTAGCCGAACTTTCACCAATCCTCACTCCGTAAGGGGATTGGTATTCATAAGAGTCAAGTCCTTCTTCACGAATGTATTTTGGAGCCTTATATGCTGCACCCTTATAATCGATAGGGCTGCCAGCAGGTCCAAAAAGTACTTTATGCTTCATTTAAATCAGTAAAAAAATAGTAAAAAAAGAGGGAATTTAGTATATTCCCATAGCTTCGTTTGTTTTTGCAATTGATTTTTCGTTGTCACTTTCCATTTCTAGAAGTGCACGGATAGCATCAATGTTTTCTGGAATTACATCAGATTCCTGATGCACTGCTTGCATGTAGAATAATTCATTGTCCACAACATTGATAGATTCTCTCCAAACAGGAATTTCATATAAGTCATTTCTGTTTCTTCCGAGTTCTTTGGCATATTCCATTAACTCAGCAGTAGAACCTAAACCTTCTTCTGCAGAAACTACAATTACTCTGGAGCGTTTCTCTAATGCTTCAATTATTTCTTCGGTTTCAACATCATTGTTGATTTCAACCATGATATTGTGTTGGTGCATTAGGGTAGTAGGCACGAGCAATGCCATGGTGGTCACGTCGATGCCTTTCATCACGGTTTTCACGTCAGGCCCGTGGTGGGAAGGTACTTTTGGAGGATTTGGAACAATTGCATTAATTGGTCCTTTCTTGATTTCGGATGGGTCTGATCCTCTTCTTACCATTACTGCTCTGACTTTTTTGATGTCTGCAATTGGGTCAATTGTAGATAATGTACGGGTTAATCCTGTGGTGTTACAGGAGACTACTCTAGTGTAGTCTGCACCATAGGAGTCATCATAGTTACCAAAAGCATTAAATGAAAGACCTGTTAGCTCGTGGTCTTCTCCACCTTGATAAATTGCTTTTACTCCAGCTTTTTTATACATTTCAAGGTTTTGCGGTCCGATACTTCCAGGAGTACAGTCAACAACGACATCAGCTTCCTGAATCATGTCTTCAACAGTACCGGCTATTTCAATTCCGGCGTCTTTGAATAATTGTTCTCTTTCCGGAATTCCAATGTATAAAGGATAGCCCTTTTCTTCAACTGCAGTTCTTGCTTCGTAGTTTGGTCTAGTTTTACTTACACCAATAACTTTCATGTCATCTTGAGCAGCCACTGCATCAGCTACTCTTTTACCGATGGTTCCATAACCATTAATTGCAACAGTTTTCATGTTAATCCCTTTTTTGTTTATATAATTAATATTATATGGAATTAGGTTTGTTTTTTAACTTATTTAAAATTTGATATAATATTCCAGTTAGATGAGATTTGTTTTTTTGAATCATGATGATTTATTTAAATGTTTGATTTATTTCCCGATTTGAATGTAAATCGTTAATGTTATTTTGGATAATAATTAAATGAATATTATGAATTATAAAGTTGAGGGAAATGGTGAAGCTTTGGTTTTCATCCATGGGCTTTCGGATAGTCTATTATATTGGGAAGTTCTAGCGAGCAATCTTAAAATGAATTATCAAGTTATAAGAGTTGATTTAAGAGGGCATGGCGAGTCTGAATTAGGAAATGATGAGATAACTATTGAGTTGTATGCAAAAGATTTGGCCAATCTTTTAAATGAGTTAAATGTTGGTAAAGTTAACCTAATTGGTTTTTCTTTAGGTGGAGCAATTGCGCTTGATTTTGCAATCACATATCCTGAAAAAGTGGCATCTCTTGTGCTCATGTCCTGCTTTTCAAAAATTGACAACCATTTGGCAGCTGTTTTCAATGAATTTAAAAATGCATTGAATAGCAGTTTTGAAGATTTTTATGATTTAATTTTACCTATGGTATTATGTTCGGAGGTCATTGATGATAATTATGATGATTTGGAGTTTTTAAAGCATTTAGCTTCACAAACTGCTAATGTTCAAGCTTATATCAAAGCTATTGATGCCTCTTTGGATTTTGATGTAGGAGATAAGCTGTCAAAAATTGATGTTCCTGCATTGATTTTGGCAGGTGAATATGATGAAATAACTCCTGTATCTATTCAAAAGGATATTTGTGCAAAAATAGGAAATTCAAAAATGATTGTTCTTGATGATGTGAAACATAATTTGCTGGTTGGGAAAAATAATGGGAAAATATTAAATATTTTAATCGAGTTTTTAAAAATAAAAGGTAAGTAGAAAATCTATTCTACTTTAAATCCTGCTTCTTCAACAGCATCATTGATGTCTGTATCACTTACATCGCTAGACATTGTAATTGTGGTAATTCCAGAATCTAAATCTGCTTTAGCATCTTCAATACCATCAACATCTTTTAAACATAATTCTACAGCATTAACACATGATGGGCAGTGCATGCCCACTACTTTAATTTCTTTTTCGGCCATAATAAATCACCTTATCATCGATAGTTAATATTTTACTTTTGTTTTATTTAAAGTTTTATTGACACCCAATTTCTTTGATTGTTTGGAGTCTTTTTTTGAAATATTGTATCGCACTAATGTTGAAGAATATAGGATGACAGCAATTGATCCGATATTGTGGATTAAAGCTCCTTCAATAGGGTTTAAGATTCCTAGAATAGCTACTGCCATGGCTATTATATTCAATGTTAATGCAAAGGCGATTCCTATATTTATGATGCGAACTGTTCTTTTTGCAACTTTAATCAAATGGGGGATGCTGCCTATGTCATCGTTGATTAATGCGATATTTGCGGCTTCAACACTAATGTCGCTGCCGATGTCTCCCATTGCTATTCCCACATTGGCTCTTCTTAAAGATAGGGCATCATTTATGCCGTCTCCAATCATTCCAACTTTATGCTTGAGCATCTGCTCTTCTTTGATATAGTTGGTTTTGTCTTCAGGCAAGCAGTTGTATCTGACATTTCTAATTTTTGCTTGATTTGCGACGAATTCTGCTGTCTTTTCATTGTCTCCCGTAAGCAATGTTGTTTTTATTCTTAGGCGTTTTAGACCTGTTATTGTTTGTTTTGCATTTTCGCGTAATTTATCTGCAAGATGTATTTCTCCAATATTCGTTCCGTCTTTTGCCACGTATATTACAATTTCTCCGTTTTGAGGTTCTTTGCTACCGTTTAATGTAATATTTTCTGATTTTAAGAATTTTTCATTTCCTGCTATTATTTTTGAACCGTTTACTGTTCCGCTAACTCCTTTTCCAATATGCATTTTAAAGTCGCTCACTTTGGCTAAATCATCATTGCCATAAAATTCCATTATGGCTTTCGCTAGGGGATGTTCTGATTTTGATTCCAGTGATGTGAGCAGATGCATCATCTCTTTGGGGTTATCTGAGATGACATTAACGACTTCTGGTGTTCCATGTGTCAATGTTCCTGTTTTGTCGAACACTAATTCATCTACATGCGCCAATTCTTCTAATGATTCTCCATCTTTAACGAGAATTCCATATTTGGTCAGGTTTCCAATTGCGGCCATTATTGCAGTTGGTGTTGCCAGAACCAGTGCACATGGACAGAACACTACTAATATTGTAACTGATCTTGTTATTTCAAATGTAAATAAATATGTCAATACCGCAGCAGTAAAGGCTATTACAACAATCATTGTGGCCCATTTATCTGCGGTTCTGACAATTTTTGCATTCTCTGGTTTGGAGGATTCAACCAATCCTATTAGTTTTTGAAGAGAACTCTCTTGGCTGATTTTTGTTGTTGTCATCATAAATGATCCATAAAGATTGATTGTTCCACTATATACCTCATCATCAACGGTTTTATCTACTGGCATTGATTCTCCTGTAAGTGTAGATTGGTCAATAGATGTTTCGCCATCAACTATGATGCCGTCTGTTGGTATGCTTTCTCCAGGAAGCACTTTTAAGATATCTGCGACTTGTACTTTTTCGACAGGTATTCTTTCTTCTATATTGTTTTTAATTCTTGTTGCAATTTGTGGAGTCATTTTCACAAGTTCTTCAATTCTGCCTTGTGTTTTTGATACAGTATATTTTTCTAGAAATCCTCCGATAGCCATGATAGTTGCGATTTCTCCTGCTGCAAATACCTCTCCAATTATTATGGATGCGATAATGGCAATTGAAACAAGTAAATCTGCTTTAATATCAAATTCATTTATTAATCCTTCTGCACATTCCTTAAATATTGGTATTCCACAAAGTATAACTGCAATCCATGAAATTGAATCGAGTGTGAGGATAGAACCGCAGATTATACTTATTGTGGAAACGATTATAAGCATGATGTCTATCTTTTGATTTTTTGTAAGGTTCATTTTTATCAACCCCAATAGTATAGATATACCCCATAGGGTATAAAGTTATTTTAAAAAAATTTAAATTCTGGAGTAGTATTCCAAAATTGATGAAATATCGCTTATGGCTTCGTCTGCATCTTCCTCTTTTATCGCTTGTTTTACACAATGTTCTAAATGTCCTTCTACAATTATGTGTCCGACTTTGTGTAATGCTGATTTAGATGCATTTATTTGCATTAATACTTGTTCACAGGGAATGTCTTCATCAATCATGCGATCAATTGCATTAATTTGACCGATGATTTTTTTGAGTCTTCTGTGTAAGTTTTCACTATCCATACATTGTTTCATAATAACACATCCTATACCTATGGGGGTATATGTTAGAATTAGTATATAAATATTTCGGAAAAAATAGTATGAAATTTAAAAAAATAAAATAAAAAAAGGAGGAAAAATTCAAGTCTATGCTTGATTTTCCATTTCTTCAAATTTAGCTGGGAAATATGTATCTACTACATATTCAAGCCCATATTTTGAGAAAGATTGCTGTTCTGCTTTCTTACCTATTTTAAGCATCTTTTTGATTTCAGTTTGCCAGAAATCGCCTTTATACCTTGGGTCTTTTGAAAGCTCTTTTAGTCTCATGACGTCAACATCCTTGAGTTTATCTGTAGGCAGATCGTAGTTGATGATGTCAGACGCTGTCACTCCAATGAATTTGGCGTCAGGAGTAGCTAATTGATGATTAACGTGAGCTAATTTTGCACTTCCGGAAATGATTACTTGTGCAATGTGGAATCCCCAAGGGTCTCCGTCGTTACAGATGTAGACTGGTAGGCCAAGTTCTTCATTAACTCTTTTAATGAACCTTCTTGTAGCACGGGCGGCTTGTCCTTTAAGCCCGACAATCAAGCAATTGAATCTTTTGTGAGCGTTTTCTTGCACTAGCCTGTGGAACATTCCCATTGTTTCCACCGCCAATACTTTATCAACATTGTAGTCCAAGAATTCTACTTGGTCGATTGTCGGTGAAATTGTATA
>Ga0129307_1001037_pt1 | contig 34175 bp, 29 predicted proteins | sample P1105metagenome_FD_94437 | JGI IMG/M metagenome (GOLD analysis project Ga0129307, IMG submission 94437) | Capybara group fecal microbial communities from Wisconsin, USA - P1105 metagenome | ecosystem: Host-associated > Mammals > Digestive system > Large intestine > Fecal | place: USA: Wisconsin...
CTTCCAGCTTGCCGCTGCCCACTTCGATCTCACCAGCATATTCAGCCCTTTCACCGGAGACCTTGACCTTGGTGCCTTCTTCCAGCTTGTCGAACTGCTCCTGCGTCATGGCGCAGCCGTAGCAGTAATAGGCGCCGTCCTGATCTGCCAGGTAAAGGTTGGCCGTGCCTTTTTCCGCATAGTAGGACTGCTTGCCCTGCACGAAGGCTTCGATCACGACCGGTTCCATCACGGCGGTCTTCAGATATTCCTCGTAGGTCATGACGCCTTCGCCCTTGGCAAAGATGTCGACAGGTTCCGTGGTAGGCGCTTCCGTGGTCTCGGGGGCCTTGGTGGTCTCCGGCGCCGTTGTAGCTGCTTCCGTGGTGCTTGCAGCCGTAGATTCGTTCTGTCCGCCGCAGGCGGCAAGGCCCATGATCATGGCCAGCGAAAGAACGATCGCTAACAGTTTTTTCATGTTTCTTCTCCTTTGTAACACTGATGCCCCTGAAAGGGAACAATTGGATTGAACAAACTAATTATAGCGGAAAGCCCTGTAAAATCAAGACTTTCCGCTAATTTTCACAAGCTGCGCTCTGCTCAGCGCCTCTCTTTGATCTTCCTGACCAGCCAGACGACGGCGATGCCGACCCAGGCGATCGCCACACAGTACAGCAGCGCTTTTGCGGTCTGCGGCAGCGGCTCGGAGGTTTTGCCCTGGCTGCTTTCGGTGCCCGGCTGCGCGGGCTCTGCGCTCTCTCTGCTTTCACTGCCCGGTGCCTGCGTCTCCTGCGCGTCCGGATCCACAACGGCGCTCTTATCCAGATGATACAGGGCGATGGTATCCGAGTAGAGCTGCGTGATGAAGGCGTCGTCCGTGTCCTTCTTGCGATAGCCGTTCTTGACGGCCTGCTCCACCAGCGTGCCGGCCGCGTTCCTAAGCGATGCCGAGCCGTTGAAGACCGGCGTCACGAAGGTATCATCCACGTTTTCCAGAAGGAGCTTTGCCGCGTCGATCTTCACGCTGTAGTAGGCGTCGTTGTCCTCGCCGGAGCGGGAGAGGTACTCCTGATACTCCGCACTGTTCTGGGCTTTCAGCGTGACCGGCACGTAGCCCTCTGTCCGCGAATAGGCGATCTGCACGTCATTCGTCAAAAGGAACTGGGCGAAGAGCCAGCTGGCCAGGACCTCCTGCGGATCGCTCTTGTTGAAGATGCAGACCGAGGGTCCCTGCGAGATCATCTTCGGGTTCTCCGGATCAAACTGCGGCACCGGACGCACGGCGATCTCGAAATCCACCATCTGATCCTTCGGGATATCCTGATTGTGCGCGTCGTGCCCCATCCAGGTGGCTCCGGCGGTGGAGTCGATGGCAAAGACGCACTGGCCGGCGTTCAGATAGTTGCCGGGATAGCTGGAGATCTTGAAGGTGGAAAAGCTGCGCGTCATCGCGTGCTGCGCGATCTCCTTTAACAGCGAAGCCGTGGTATCGTTGAAGAGCAGGATCTTGCCGTCATGCGTGGAATAGCCGGCATCCAGCTGCTTTAACATCTGGATCATCATATTGTCGGTGGACTTGTAGATGAAGGGGATCATGACCTTCTGACCGTTGAGCTTGAAGGTCCCGTCCGCGTTTTTCGCCATGGCTGCTTCGGAGACTTCCCAGATGAAATCCCAGGTGAGCACGTCCGGAAGCTCGTAGCCAAGCGCTTCCACCTGCGTCTTGTTAATATAGGCCGCCTCGGTGGAGCGCATGAACGGCAGCGCGTACTGGTGTCCCTGCAGCACGCCTTCGCCCAAAAACTGCGGCACGATCTCGGCCGCATGAGGGCTGTCGAAGCGCAGCTCACTGCCGCCAAGGCCGTACTTTTCATCCGCCATCAGTTCATCCAGCCGCACCATGGTCCCCGTACCGGTCAGGTAGGTGGCGATATGGTCCGGATAGGTGATGCAGACGTTTGGCGTGGTGTTCGTGGCAATATTGGTGATGACGTCGTTGTAGATCTCGCCGTAGTCCGTATATTTGCGGACCTTGAAGCTCACGTTCGGATACAGGGTGCTGAAGTCTGCCATGGCCTTCTCGTAGATGGCCACCTGCGCGGAGTTGCTGTCGTTTTTCAGCCAGAAGACCAGTTCGATCTTCCGGGAGGTATCAAAGCTGTCCGGGATCGCAAACCCGTTGACATCCGGAATCTCCTGTGACTCCTTCGTTTCGCCGCTTTCAGCACTCTCTCCGCCCTCCTGCGTAGCAGGCGCTTCGGTTGGCGCAGCCGTAGTCTCCAGCGTGCCGTGGCAGCCGGCAAGCATTCCGGCGGCAAGCACAAGGGCAAGGAACAGATAAATGAGCTTTTTCATCCCTTGGTCCCTCCTCTCGACACACCGGCCATGATCTTCTTGTGGAAGATCAGAAAGAGAATGATGAGCGGCACGGAGATGACCACCACCGCGGCCATCATGGCCGGGATGTTCTGCCGGCCGAAGCCGTGCTCGCGGATCTCCTGAATGCCGTTTGAGACCAGATAGTAGTTTGCGTCATCCGTGATCAGGCGCGGCCACACGTAGGAATTCCAGCACTCGATGACCTTCAGAATGACCACCGTGACCAGCGTGGGCGCGCTGATGGGGATCATCACCTTGGTCAGATATTTGAAGTCCGAGGTGCCGTCCACCTTGGCCGCCTTATACAGCTCATCCGGGATCGACTCGAAGTTCTCCTTCAGCAGGTAAATATAGAAGATCGAGGTGACCGACGGCAGGATCAGGCCCCAGAAGGTGTTGCGCATGCCCCAGTTGGTGATGGTCACGAAGTTGGTGATGATGACCAGCTCGTTCGGGATCATCATGAGGGCCAGAAACATGGTAAAGACCAGATTCTTCCCCTTGAATTCCAGGCGGGAGAACGCGAAAGCCGCCAGCGTGACCACGACCAGCATGAGCGCCGTGGTCGCCACCGTAAAGATCAGCGTGTTCAGGAAGTACTTGGCCAGCGGCACCGCGGTAAAGGCTGCCTGATAGTTGGCAAGCGTGGGCGCGTCCGTCCAGAATCTCGGTGTATATTCCGCATTGTAGGCGCTGTAGCTCTTGATGGAGGTGAGCAGCATCCAGTAGAAGGGGAACAGCACCAGCACGGCCCAGACGGACAGGGAGAAATAGGTGAGCGTCTTTCCCGTCACGCGTTTTCCCCGGGCCCGCTTCTCGACCTTTTTCAGATCGTCCTGCGGTATCTGCAGATTTTGCGTCGTCATGGCTTCCTCCCTCCTTAATAATGCACGTTCTTTCGGCTGACCATCAGGTTGATCACGGTAATGGTCAGAACGATCAGGAACAGGATGAGCGCCGCCGCGCTGGCGTAAGACGGATAGCCGCCCGAGTCGCCGTAGAGCATATCGTACACATAGCCCACGATGGTGTTCATCCCGGCCACGTTCAGATCCGTGCCGAAGATGGCGACCTCATCCGAATAGGCCTTAAAGGCCCCGATGAAGCCCGTAATGACCAGGTAAAAGATCATGGGCGAGATCATGGGCAGGGTGATGCGGAAGAAGATGCGGCTCTTGGAGGTGCCGTCGATCTTCGCGGCCTTGTAGTAATCCTGATTGACCGAGGCAAGGGCGCTGGTCAGGATGAGGATCTTAAACGGCATGACCACCCAGATGGTGTAGAAGCACATGACGAACATCTTGGCCCAGTAGGGGCCGTCGATCCAGTCGATGCTCTCCGCGCCGAACCAGTTGATGATCAGGTTCACGAGGCCGTCCGTGTAGGCCGTCTTCTTAAAGAGGATCATGAAGACCAGACCGACCGCCAGCGTGTTGGTCACGTAGGGCAGGAAATAGACGGTCTGGAAGAGATTTTTTAACGGCTTGATGGAGTTTAAGCCCAGCGAGATCAGCAGTGCGAGGCCCGTGGAAAGCGGCACCGTGATGATCACGAGAATAAACGTGTTTTTGACTGCCTGCAGGAAGTAGGGATCGTGCAGGACATAGGAGAAGTTGTACCAGCCCACGCCCTTGTAGGTCTGCGACGCGAAGTTGAAGCCTTCCTCAAAGGCATACACGACCACGTCGATCAGCGGATAGACCATGAAGACGCCTAAGAACGCGATCGCGGGCAGCAGGTACAGCCATCCTTTCGCTTTGTTTTTATTCATGACGGCTCCTTTAGCTTAAAAACGAATGCGTTCCTGGCTCTCGTCCGCAAAGATGAAGACCTTCTTCGGCTTCAGGGAGAAGCGGACCTTCTCGCTGCCTAGATCGATCTCGTTCTCGGTGCTGATGATGGCGCGAACGGATGCGCTCTGCGCGGAAGGATGCGTGGCGACCACGCTGGTATCACGGCCCATGACCTCCACCCGGGTCAGATCCAGGGTCAGCGGGCCGTTTTCATCCAGAACGAAGCCCTCCGGACGGATGCCCACCCAGACCTGCTGATTCGGCACGCCGGGCGCCGGCAGCACGGCTTCCGCGCCGATGTAGATCTTTTCGTTGATCACATCGCCGCTGAAGGTATTGATGGCCGGTGTTCCCAAAAACTGCGCCACAAATAGGTTGACGGGGTCGTTGTAGACCTCCTGGGGCTTTCCGATCTGCTGCAGCACGCCCAGCTTCATGACCACGATCTCGTCCGAGATGCTCATGGCCTCTTCCTGGTCGTGTGTGACGAAGATGGTGGTGATGCCGGTCTCCCGCTGGATGCGGCGGATCTCCTCACGGGTCTGCAGGCGCAGGCGCGCGTCCAGGTTAGAGAGCGGTTCATCGAGCAGCAGGACCCGCGGCATCTTGACCAGGGCACGGGCAATGGCCACGCGCTGCTGCTGGCCGCCGGACAGCTGGGACGGCTTGCGGTCCATCAGCCGATCGATCTGGACCATCTTCGCGGCCTCTTCGGCGCGGCGCAGCATCTCCTCCTTGCTGAGCTTATCCGGTCCCTTAAGGTTCTGCAGCGGGAACAGGATGTTCTGGCGCACGGTAAGGTGCGGATAGAGGGCATAGTTCTGGAAGACCAGACCCACGCCGCGGTTTTCCGGCTCCAGATCGGTCACATCGGTGTCGCCGAACCAGACTTTGCCGCTCGTGGGCTTTTCCAGGCCGCTGATCAGGTTCAGACAGGTGGATTTGCCGCAGCCGGACGGTCCAAGCAGGCCGATCAGCTTGCCGTCGGGGATCTCAAAGGTGAAGTCGTTTACAGCGATCACATCCGGTTCCCCTTTGGCGCGGTTCGGAAACCGTTTGGTCAGATGATCTAATACCACTTTCATAATGATTCTCACGTTCCCATAGATTCAACGCCGGACAGAGCCCGGACGCCTGAGGGTTTTCTATAAGTAACTATAATTCACGGGTTTGGGAATGTCAAACAAAAAACCCTCTCCCGGACGCAGGAGAGGGGATCGAAAACAGTGAAGCGGACGGAAACCTTTATTTCCTCTTCTTCATCACCAGCACCACGCCGGCGAGCAGGGCGAATGCCGCAGGTGTTGCAAGCAGTGCCACGCCCGCGCCCACATTGTAGGCAAGGATGCCGGAGAGCAGGTAGCCGACAGCCGAGACCGCTGCCGCAGCGATCGCGTAGGGGAGCTGCGTGGACACGTGTTCCACGTGGTTGCAGCCCGCGCCGGCCGAGCTCATGATCGTGGTATCCGAAATGGGACTGCAGTGGTCGCCGCAGACCGCGCCGGACAGGCAGGCCGCGATCGAGACAAGCAGCATAGCTTCATTTTCCGGGAAGACCGCGCAGATGATGGGGATCAGGATCATGAAGGTGCCCCAGCTGGTACCCGAAGCGAAGGCCAGGAAGACCGAGATCAGGAAAATGATCACCGGCAGGAACATCTGCAGAGAGGCTGCCGATGCTTCGACCACGTCGTGGATAAAGGGCGCCGCACCCAGAAGGCCGGTCATGCCGGAAAGGTTCCAGGAGAGGATCAGGATGATCATGGGCGCGCACATGGTCCGAAGGCCGGCCGGGATCCCGCCCATGAAGGTCTTGAAATCCAGCACGCCGCGGATCAGATAGAAGATGCAGGTAAAGACCAGTGTGAAGAGGCTCCCCATGACCAGCGCGCGCGGTGAATCGCAGTCGGCGAAGGCCATCTGCAGGGAGGCGCCCTCAAAGATGCCGCCGGTGTAGGCCATGCAGAAGACGCAGGTCACGATCAGTAGCGCCACCGGCAGGATCAGGTCGATGGGCTTTGCCTTCCCCTCTTTTCCCTTGGAGGGAGCGTCGGTGATCAGGTCCTCATTGACTCCCACATCGCCGGCAAGCGCCCTTTCTTCCGCCTTTTTCATGGGGCCGAAGTCAGCCTTCATGGTCACGATCAGGACCATCATGGCCAGGGTCAGCAGGGCATAGAGGTTATAGGGGATCAGCTTCACGAACATGGCAAAGCCGTTGATGCCCATCTCCTCCGGAACCGAGCTGGTGACCGCTGCCGCCCAGCTGGAGATGGGGGCGATGATGCAGACGGGCGCCGCCGTGGAGTCGATGATATAGGCGAGCTTTGCGCGGGAGATCTTCTGGCGGTCGGACAGAGGCCTCATCACGGAGCCGACGGTCATGCAGTTGAAGCCGTCGTCCACAAAGATGAGCACGCCCAGCAGGATCGCGGCAAGCTGAGTGCCCACGCGGGATTTGATCTTTGAGGTCGCAAATCTGCCGAAGGCCGCGACCGCGCCGGAGCGGTTTAAGATCTCCACCAGCATGAAGAGCAGGGCGCAGAAGACCAGCACCGAGGCGTGAGAGGTATCGGCAATATTCGAGATCAGGCCTCCCTCCTCATTGAACAGGAGGGTGTTGTAAGCCAGCTCAAGGTTGCCGCCCGCATAGAGCAGGGCGCCGGCCAGGATCCCGATGAACAGGGAACTGTAGACCTCCTTGGTGATCAGGGCAAGTGCGATGGCAAGCAGCGCCGGCAGCAGGGAAAAAACAGTTGCGTATACAGCAGGTTCGTAAGTCATAAGTACCTCCTTACGTTCTTCACACAAATGCCTTCGATGATCTCTCCCAGGATCTTGTCGTCATTCGGGTACATTCCCTCTTCCACCCACTGTCCGATGATCCTGCAGAGCAGGCGGCGGAAGTATTCGTGGCGGGTATAGGACAGAAAGCTTCGGGAATCAGTCAGCATGCCGATGAAGTTGCCGAGAAGGCCGCCTTCAGCCAGTGTCTTTAACTGGCTGCTCATGCCTTCAAAAGTATCGTTGAACCACCAGGCGGCGCCGAGCTGGATCTTGCCGGGCATGCCGCTCTGGAAGCTCTGCGCCAGTGCGATGAGCACAGGCGTATCCGCGGGGTTTAAGGAATAGAGCACCGTCTTCGGGAGCTCTCCGGTCTGCTCCAGGCTGTCCAGGAAGCGGGCGGCTTCCTGCGGGGAGCCCACGGCTCCCATGCAGTCGAAGCCGGCATCCGCGCCGACTGCTTCGTACATGCGGCTGTTCACGTTTCTCATGGGGCCGTAGTGCAGCTGCATCATCCAGCCAAGGCGGGCGTACTCGCGGCCAAGGAAGCGCAGGATCTCAAACTGATAAGCCTTTCTTTCTTCTTCCGTAACGGCCTCGCCGCGCATGGCCTTCTGCAGAACGGCTTCCGGATCGATCTTTGCAAGGTCCGCAAAGGGGATGGCGTCCATGCCGTGATCGCTCACGCGGCAGCCGCGCTCTGCGAAATAGGCAAGGCGGATCTTCAGGGCTTCCTTTAACGAGGCAAGGTCTGTGATCCTGACGCCGCTCACGGCACCGAGCTTTGCCAGATAGTCCGCAAAGTCCGGCTTTTCCAGATAAATGACCCGTTCGGGCCGCCAGGCCGGAAGGACCTTCACCTCAAAGCTCTCATCCTCCGCGATCCTGCGGTGCCATGCAAGATCATCCGCCGGATCGTCCGTGGTGCAGAGCAGCTCCACCTTCGACATGCGGATCATGTCCCGCACGCCCATGGTCTTCAGCTTTTCATTGGCCAGATCCCAGATCTCCTGCGCGGTCTCTCCGCTCAAAAAGCCTTCCCAGCCAAAGTAGCGCTTCAGTTCCAGATGCGTCCAGTGGACCATGGGGTTGCCGATGGCCTTCGGCAGCATCTCAGCAAAGGCCTGAAAACGCTCGCGGTCCGGGCCCTTCCCGGTCACCAGCTCTTCCGGCACGCCGTTTGCGCGCATCAGGCGCCATTTGTAATGGTCGCCGAAGCCGTTTTCGCCCAGAAAAAGCTGGGCCAGATTATCATAATGCCGGTCCTCGAATATCTCCTGCGGGGAAAGGTGGCAGTGGTAGTCAATGATCGGCATGGGTTCGGCAAAGCGGTGATACAGCCGCCTTGCCGTTTCGGTATTCAGCAAAAATTCTTCCGTTAAAAATGCAGTCATGATTTGCCGATCCTGTTATTTCTTCCGGCGGATCAGCCGTGCAGACCGTTGGACTGGCGTTCCATATCCTCGACCACGATATCATAGATCTCGCCGATGGACGCGCCGTATTCCAGCACCTTCCAGGGTTCATTGGTGTGGAAATGGATCTTGATCAGATCCTCATCGCCTACTGCCAGCAGGCAGTCGCCCTTGAAGTTCTCGGTAATATAATCGGTGATCTCGTCTTCATCCAGATCACGAGTGGTCTTCTCGATCAGCAGCTGAGTGTCATAACGATATTCCAGCATGGTAATGCCTCCTGAAAAAAGATGAAGATATCATACTCTTCACAGAAAAAAAATGCAAGCGGAAACCCTGCGGCAAAGCGGCAGGGCCTGCGCTCCAACCAAAAAGGCCGCCGGTCCTGCACAGCCTGCAGTCCGGCGGTCTTTTGTCTGAATGGATCGGTCTTTATTCCGTAGGCTTGCGGCCGTGGATGAAACCGTGAAGGGCGCCGCCCTGGGCATCCAGCGATTCCGTGCGCGCCAGCGCGAGCAGCGCCACGAAGAGCAGGTCCAGATGGACCTCATCGGTATAGATCCGGTAGTAGCCCCGCGTTGCGATCTTACCGGCCACCTTGTGCGCCGCCTCGTCTTCCTCATGCGGGTACATGCCGGTGGTCTCGGCGCGCGCCACCTCCACATTGTCGCGGAAGATATGATAGACCGGCCACAGGAGGCCTTTCGACGTCAGATCGGTCTGCATGCTGATGCCGTTCTTGCGCAGATGATCCCAGACATCTTCGCCGTCAAAGGTAAAGGAATAGTAGTTGTCCAGCAGGAGCGAATTGTTCTCGGAGGCTTCCGAATGTCCCACCAGGTGCGGCGTGGTGGTGCCTTCCACATGGTCGATAAAATCAAAGCCGGTAGCCTGGGTCAGGGTGAATTTCGTCACCTTGGCTTCATACAGCACCTTCCTGTCTTTATCTTCAATACGGTGACCGTACTTGGCTGTTCCGCGGTCCGTCAGGAAGTACAGCTCGCGGCTTTCGCCCTGCTCGGTGGGAAGATATCCGCGGTTCGGCGCGGCCTCTTCCAGCTGCTTCTGGCGCTTCTTTGCGACGATCGGGGCAATGATCTCATAGCCCACCATCAGGGCGCCGATCACGATCATGTAGATGCCGGGGCCCTTGCCGGCCGCAACGACCCTGGAGGGATCGTTCGGATCGTACTTGACCTTAACGGTGCCGCCCACCTTGTAGCTGGGGCTGTAGCTGCCCAGCTCTTCTTCATAATGCGTGCCGTTTACGTCATATCCGACCATGACGGTATACTCCACATCATCTCCGACGCCGGGCTCCTCCGTGATGGAAGCGATGGTCGCCGTGGTCTCCACATAGCCCTTCCCCTGGAAGAAGGTGAAATAGATGCCCGCAGCGAGGGCGATCAGTCCCAGGCCCCAGACGAGCCATTTCAGTTTGATTCCTTTGAATTTAAACATACTCTCTCTCCTTTATGCTTTTCCCAGCACTTTATCCTTCTTTACCTGCAGCGCGGCAACTTCCTTCTTGCTTAACGGATCCATAAAACGCAGGATCAGGAAGACCAGAAGGAACAGCACTGCCGGGATCATGACAGAGGAATTGTACATGCTCTTTAACGCGGCATCGCTCAAGCCTTCTGTCTTCAGCTGGCTGCCGTTGTAGCCGATGCGCAGCAGGGGAACGTTGATGAGGATGGTCGCGACCGTCTGGCCAAGCTTTCTCATGAAGGAATAGAACGCATAGCTGGTCGCTTCATCATTCAGGCCGTAGGTGACCTTATTGTAATCGATGGCGTCGTTTGCGAGCGCCCAGATAAGCAGGAAGATAAACGCCGTGCCGATGCCGCTCATGAGGCAGGCCGCCAGATACAGCCACACGCTGGAGATGCCAAGCAGCGCCAGGACGAACAGAGCCAGGTAGAAGACCGCCGCCAGCAGAATGCCGTAGGAGCAGACCTCCTTGCGGCCGAATTTATTTCCCAGCTTCGTGGCGAAGAACATGACCACGGCCACAGGCAGATACTGGAAGACCGTAGGCAGCATGGTCAGACCGGGCTTGCCGAAATAGTAGTGGAACAGGTAGGTGTTGTAGCCCTGGCCGAACATCTGCGCCGCCAGGAAAAGCATACTGGCAAGGCTGACCGCCATGAAGGGCTTGCTCTTTAAGAGGACCTTGATGACACGTCCGGTCTCGCCCTTTTTCCTGGGCGCCGGCTTGCTTTCCACACGTTCCTTGCTCCAGGCGTAGCAGAGCAGATAGGCGATCACGCTGAGCACGGCAATGACCAGCGCGCCGAAGAAGACCTTGCTCTGGCTCATCTGCTTGGTGCCGTCCGCGAGCGTGACATAGCAGATGCTGACCAGCACCATCGCGGGCATGGCGCCGAAAGTGGAGCCGATGGAGCGGAAGACCGACAGGGCGGAACGCTCTTTATCGTCCGAGGTGATGACCTGCGCGAGCGACCCGTAAGGGATATTGATGCAGGTGTACAGCATGCCGAACAGGATGTAGGTCACATAGATCCAGACAAGGCGTCCGGCAGAGCTGAAGCCGCGCACATCCAGGAACATCAGCACGGCGGCCCCGGCCACCGGGATCGCGAAGAACTTGATGAACCTGCGGTAACGGCCGTCCTTTGCCGGCTTCGCGCCGTCGATGATGCGGCCCCAGATCGGGTCGTTGATGGCATCCCAGATACGGGCTATGATGGTCATGATCATGACGCTTAACACGCTGATCTCCAGAACGTCCGTATAATACTTGTTCAGAACGCTCTGGGTAAGACCGAAGACCAGGCAGGATGCCAGATCGCCCATGGCATAGCCGATCTTGTCCTTGGCTTTGATCCCACTCGTGCGGGAAATGTACGACTGTTCCACTGTTTTTAAGTCCTTTCTTGCTCTTTATTCGTCTTCCCCCGGGCTTCCTTCCCGAGGATACTGTCAATATTTTTCAGTGCTTCAAACACTTCCGCCCATCTGCTGCCTTCCCGGCAGAACACCGGGATCTGCCCGAGCGGCGCCTGCACCGTCAACGAAACGGGACCATAATGTTCCGCGCCGTCCCAGAGGCCGATCCATTTTCCTTCCGGCAGATGCACGCGCCTTGTTTTTGCCCCTTGTTCGATGACGGGACAGACAAAGAGATCATCGCCCAGGAAATAGGCGTAGGGATCCTTGCTCTCTGCATACTTTCCGGCTTCCCAGAAGTCCGGCCGCATGGCGGGGATGCCTTCCTTTGCCTCTTCAAGCAGCTGCTGCAGATAGGGCTTCAGCGCCGTGTGGACGTTCGTCAGCCTCACCGTATACGGAACGATCTCCTCATCGTAAGGCTGCGCGTTCGCCCAGGGGCGTATCGCCTCGTGGCTGCGCATGAGCGGCGAAAAGGCGTCCATCTCCATCCAGCGGATAAAGAGCTCCTTATCGCGCTTCAGCTTCATGAAGGAGAAGAAGCCGCCGATATCGCTGTGCACGAGCGGTACGCCGGAGAAGCCAAGCGAGAAGCTGGCCGGCATCACGCAGGGCATACCGTAGTCCTTTGTCCAGTCGGTGTGCTGATCGCCGTTCCAGAGGATGGGTGCGTACTCCTGAACGCCCAGATAGCCCGAGCGGGAGAAGAACATCTCATCGCCTTTGCCGAATTCTTCGATGGCCTCGCGGTTCACCTTTGCCCAGAGCAGCGGCCAGATATTGTGCAGTGTCTTCGGATCGCCCTCGTGCAGCACGCAGTCCGTGGGCAGATATTCGCCGAAATCCGCCATCCAGCCGGAGATGCCGAGCGCGAGCATGTTATCGCGGATGAGCGTTTCCTTCACGTATTTTACCACAGCCGGATCGGTCAGGTCCAGCATGCCGGCGTCAAAGGTGGTCGATTTGATATGATAGATGCTGCCGTCCTGCCTGCGGATCAGGTAGCCTTTTTCTTTGCATTCGTTGTACAGGCGGCCGTCCTTCACCAGATACGGATTGATGTAGGCGAGGAAGCGGATGCCTCTCTCGTTCAGCTGCCCGATGGCCTCCTTCAGGCCGGGATAGAGCTCCTCGCTCACCTCCCAGTTCCACCAGACCTGCTTGCCCATGACCGTACGGTTCTCGCCGCACCAGTCCTGGCACCAGACCGCACTTACCTTCGCGCCGGCATCCTGCAGAGCAAAGGCCTTTTCAAGCACGCGCGCCGTTCCGTCCTGCACGCCGATGATCATGCCGTCAAGGCACCAGTCAGGCAGATACTCGCGGACGGGATGAAGGCGCGCAAGGCGCCGGGCCTGCTCGCGGAAGCTTCCGGCCTGTGAAAGAATGAGCCGTTTCGGGCAGGCATCGAAGCTGAAGCGGTAAGGATCGCCAGTAAGATCGCTCATGCCGTCGGCAGGCGTCTCAAAGAGGATCATGAGGCCGCTGTCCGTCACAAAGATGGGCATGGGCGCGTAGCTTCCGATGTCCTTATGCTCCTTTTCGCGGTACAGCGCGCGGGGCAGCAGGGTCTTTTCCACCAGGGTCTTGGCCTTGATGTGTTCGGAAACGAAGTTGACGACCTTTTCGCCTGCAAGGTTGACCTTGCGGTACTGCTCGCCGCCGCCGAAGATCCCTTCTCCGGCAGAGGCAGGAAGGGCAAATTCATAGCCCCAGCCCTCTTCGCCGGCCATGTCCAGACGCAGCATGCCCTCTTCCGGCCAGCTCACGCTCAGCGTGACCACATGGCCTGAGGCGGAAAAAACAAGAGTGGCTGAGGCCGCGCCGTCATCCTCCTGCTGCAGCTCCGTCAGCGGGATCCGCTCCTTTTCTGTCACGGTCTCTTTGACCGTACCGTAGCTCGCCGCATAGGTCTTCTCTTTGCGGACTGCCGTGATAAAGGGCTGCTCAGGGCTGTGCAGCACAAGCACCCTTCCGGCAAGGGTCAGTGTCAGGCATTGATCATCCATCTTAATCGGGTTCATGCGGTCTCCTTTGATCGGTCAGGCCGAGTCTTTTCTCTGACGAGGGGCAGAAGCCTGGTTGAGAAAGGTCCTCTTGCGAGGGGCAGATTCAATATTCGTATACCGCGAAGCCGTAGAGCTTCGCAAGGGCTTTCAGCACAGCGCCGTGACGGCCTTTCATGACCACGTAGTGCGGTTCAAAGCCGGCCTGCACGCTCTCTTCCGCAAGTCTGCGGCTGTCCGCATCCGTCCGGATGACGATCGACGTTCCGATGAACTGCTTCGGCTTATCGAGCGCCTCGCCTTCCGCGATGAAGAAGCGGAAGCTGCCGTCCGGCTCGCGGCCGATGCGGAAGATGGTCGCCTCCGGGAAGGCTTCGCAGCCAAAGTCCATGGCCGGCCCGATCTTGCGGTTCGGGTGCACGCCGATCACGGCCCCGGTATCCCGCCGCGCGAGCGAGCAGGCTGCCATTCCGCAGTGCCAGAAGGTCAGGGTGTTTTCCTGCTCATCCAGAGAGACCGGATCACCGAAAAAGACCGCTTCTCCCGAAAGCTGCATGCCGATCCACATGGAGAGGGCTCCGTACAGATCTGCCTCGCAGGCCGCAGCCACGCCGTCATCGTTCAGAAGAGACAGCACCGCGCAGACCGGCGTGCCGAATTCGGTAAACAGATCCGGCCAGCAGCGGGACGCAAGGGCGCCGATGCCGTGAGCGCGCACGTAATCGGTATACGCCTTGTACAGACGCGCGTGGTCCAGACGGTTCTTCTCCGGCGTTCTGTCCAGGCCGCAGACGGCATTTTCCGTCCGCGCAAGATAGTCCGCCGCCTCTTCATCCGAGACCGCCTTTGCGGCATTGATCAGCTCTCTGACCTCGATGGATTCCAGCTCCACGCCGAAGCGGTACATGAGCTCCGCATCCAGCGCCCGGCCGAAGCCGAAGCCCTGGGGCGTGTGGCCGACGGCCGCCATCTTCAGGCCGCGCAGCTTCTCTTTGAGCGCTGCCGCTTGCACTTCTTCAGGCTTTGCCGAAGGGCATTCTTCCCGGGCCGGCGCTTTAGCCTTTGCCGAAGATGCGGCAGCGACCGCTTCGCGCACCGCATTTCCCACTGCTTCTTCCTCCGGCGCGCCGAACACATAGCGAAACGGCCGGTTGCCGAAATTCCGCAGTGTGTGCGCCGCCGAATAGGCGCCGGTGAGCGAGTTCAGGCGCAGGCGCCCGCCGTCGATCACGGGCTCGCGGAGCGTCCAGAGCAGAACAGGTCCGTCATAGCGGCGCAGCAGCTCCGACATATAGGCGCCGTTCGCAAAGGTAAGGTTCTGAAAAACAACAAGATCGGGGTGGAGCGGCGTAATGAACTCCCGCAGCGCTTCTACGGAAAGCAGGGGGCTTTCCGGGACAATGACATTACCATCGATCGCCTGCAGCGCGCGGACTGAGCGCGCAAACTGATCTGCCGCGCTCTCCATGTGGAATGTTCCGACACCGACCGGCAGATAAACAAGATGAAACGGATCCATGATCCCTCCGAAATAAATTAAGATTTTGCGTCCTTAAGAGCCATCAGGGCTTCCTGCCCGTCTGTGCGGAAAGGGCTTATGCGAACAAAAATCGATCTTTTTTATTGTACGGTCACGAAGGGAAGATGTCAAGAAGATCGCGCAGCATCTCTTGCGGCTCCCGCCCGGAATCTGCCTGCTTTTACAAAAAAGCAGTGCCCGCCGGGGCACTGCCGTCAGGCGGGCAGCACAGCAAAATACGCCCGTTTCCGTTCTGTTTCCTTGACGTCCTATTTTTTATGTGTTATACTTTCGTCAGATCCATTTTCAGTGAAAGAAGGTACGACCATGCCCAGACCGAAAGCAGACCGCACCCCTCTTGCCGCTCCTGCCGGCGGCCAGAACGCCGCCTTCCCGGAGCTTCCTGCCATCTGCGCAAGGATCCGCCTGTTCCGCGAAAAGACCGGCAAGGAACAAAAGCAGCTCGCGCGTGAGATCGGCGTGACCGGCAATGCCGTCTCCAACTGGGAGAACGGACGCTCCCGTCCGGACATCTCCCTGATTCCCGGCCTCTGCCGCGCGCTCGGAGTCAGCTTCTATGACCTGTTCGGCGTGGAAGAGCCGGCCTCTTTCTTCAGCGAAGACGAGCAGTCCCTGATCAGCCGCTACCGCCTGCTCAGCGAAGGCCACCGGGCCGCGGTAAGCACGCTTACCGACAGCCTCCTTGCCGCGCAGCAGGAAGCCCCGGCCCCGCTCCGCAAGCTGATCTACTACGGCCGGCCGCTTTCCGCCGGTCCCGGAGATCCCACGGAATTCGATGCCGAAGGCATCCCGCTGTACTGCTACGCCTCCCGCCAGGTAGACCGTGCCGACTGCGTCTTCCCGGTAAACGGCGACAGCATGGAGCCCTCTTACCATAACGGAGACCTGGTGCTCGTCTCCCGCATCCCGAACGCGCCCGCCCTGCAGTACGGGGAGGTCGGCGCCTTCATTTCCGGCAACGAGACCTATCTCAAGGTCTACGAAAAGGACGGCCTGCACTCCTTAAATCCCGCATTCCCGAATCTCTCCTTCGATGAGAACGATTCCGTCTATCTGATCGGACGGGTCATCGGCGTTCTGGATCCGGAGCAGATCGCACAGGGGTGAGGGCAGGATCATGAAAGACAGTTCCGAATTTCCCCCGCTCGGCGAAGCCCCTCTTCCGGAGGGTTTCCCCTATCTGGACGTCCTGCAGAAGGGGCGTCCGGTCCATCAAAAAACGGATCCGTTCCGGATCCGTCATCCTTCTATGGAGGTCAGCAGGCGCGCCAAGATCTTTGCGCCCTTTGATGCCCTGCGCGGCTTCGATACCGATGACCTTGCGTCAAAGGCTGCCGAAGCGGCGGCGGAGGCAGCGGCAGCTAACGAGCCGCCTTACTCAGATCTCTGACGATCTCTCCGGCGATCAGCAGTCCCGCCACAGCCGGGACAAACGCGGTGCTGCCGGGAACAGAGCGGCGGCTCCCGCCTGTTTTCCCTTCCCCGGAAAAACCCAGACCATCCGCGTCTGCGCCAAACTTTCCTTCAAGCGGCCGGATGGGCTCCTCATCGGAATACACCACCTTGAGGTGTTCGACGCCTCGCTTTTTCAGCTCCCTGCGCATGACTTTGGCCAGGGGACAGACGCTTGTCTCATAGATATCCGCGATCTTCAGCCTTCCGGCATCCAGCTTGTTCCCCGCGCCCATGGCGCTGATGATGGGAACATTCTCTTTCTGTGCCCGTAGGATCAGCTCGATCTTCGCCGTTACGGTATCGACGGCATCCACAACATAATCATATTCGCCAAAGGGGAATTCATCCGCATTTTCCGGCAGGAAAAAGCACTTGTGCACGCGGACCCTGACCTCCGGATTGATCTCCAGCATGCGGTCCCGCATCACGTCAACTTTATACTGTCCGAGGGTCTTTCTGGTCGCGATGATCTGCCGGTTCAGATTGGTCAGGCTCACCGTGTCGCTGTCGATCAGGTCAAACGCCCCGATCCCGCTCCGCACCAGAGCCTCGCAGACATAGCCGCCCACGCCGCCGATCCCGAAGACGGCGACCCGTTTCTGATAAAGTCGTTCCATCGCCTCCTGCCCCAGAAGCAGCTGCGTTCTTGCAAACTGATCCCGCGATCTGCTTTTCTCTCCGTCCATCGTTCTCCTTCTTTCTTCTCCGGCTGCTGTTTGCCTCCGCCGCTTATTTCCCGCTGTATTCTTCGTAGCCGGGATACTTTGCGTAGCTCGGATCGGCCGCGATCAGTTCGATGAAATTATCGATCTCGATAATGTCGGCCTTATGGCACTTGCGGATCTCCAGACGGTAATTCTTCCGTGCGAGCCTTAACGGAACCATTTCCCAAAGGTTCTCTTTGCCGCCGCGCTGCGCATAGACCTTCTTCAGATCCGCCTTCAGTTTCTCCGAATCCTCGCCGTTCCAGTAGGAGATCCCGAACGCCTGATAGCAGTCGGTCCCGCCCATCCGGTAGTCCGCCGCATAGCCGTTTCTCTTGCGGAAGCACCAGTCGTCCGTCTCCGCGACCTTCGCGCCGAGGTAGTTCGAGCGATACTCGTATTTATTGATGATATCCGGATTGGTGATGTACAGGTCGGCTTCGCAGATATAGCAGCGGTCGATGAGGTCGATGGCATGCACTGCGGAGCTTATGTTGTTCGCCAGGTTGAATTCCGGATTGTCGATGAAATGCAGGGTCGGATACTTCTCCAGCAGCGCATCGAACTGTTCCTTCTTATAGCCGCGCACGATGGTGATATTGGTAATGCCTTTGGCGGTCAGGGCGTCCAGCAGCGTATCCAGGATGCGCACGCCGTTGACCTTGACCAGCGGCTTCGGCGTGTTCAGGGTGACCGGCGCGAGCCTTTGTCCAAAGCCTGCAGCCAGGATGATCGCCTTGCGCACGCGGTAAGGTTCCAGGGCCTTCAGGCCTTTCTCGCTGATCTCGATGCTGCCGTCCGCGAGCTCATTAATATAGTCACGTCCGGCCATTTCCCGCACCAGCTTTGACGCGTTCGGGAGCGTGATCGTCAGATCGTCAGCCAGTTTCCGCTGGCTGTACATGCCTCTGCCGTGCTTTTCCAGGTAGGTCAGGAAGGCAAATTCATTGCGTTCGAGGCCGATGCCGCCCTCTATCTCCCTGTTTCCGCGCTTGTTCAAAGCCGCCGTTGCCGCGCTGAAGATCCCGCGCGCCGCAATGTTCAGGAAGAGGATGATCAGGGAGATGACGCTCTGCATCTCATAATTGCTGTTTTTCTCGTAAGTCGTGATCAGGATGGACAGCGGCTGGTTGTCGTAGCTGCACAAAAAGGCCACAGCCGAGATCGTGATCATGCTGTTGAGGAAGAAGTAGGAAAACATCTCCACGAGCGTCGTCACGGAGCCGGGAATCAGCACCTTCGCGATGATCCTCCCTCTCGAGATCCCGAGCGTCTCGCCGATCACCTCGTATTCACTGTTGATCTTGCTCAGGCAGTTCTTCGCGAGCAGGTAAGGCGAGCCCAGGAAGTGGAAGATGTTCACCACGACCAGGATCAGGATCGTCCCGTAAAACTTTCCGTTCGTCCCGCTGAAGAGGAAAATGTAGCCGATGCCCAGGACCAGGCCGGGGATGGCGATCGTGGACAAGGCAAAAAGATCGACGGCCTTTGCCGCCTTTCCTTCCTTGCGCACGCTCATGTAGCCGAGCATATAGGCAAAGCAGGTGCCGGCAAGGGCGGTAAGCAGGGCTAAAAGCAGCGAATTCCGGATATAAGCGCTCAGCCCGACGCCGTGCGTATTCGAGAAGATATTCCCGATATGTGCAAAGGTAAAGGACAGATCGTTCGGAAACGCCCTGGTAAAGGAGAGGCTGATGAAGGCAGCCTGCGGCAGAAACAGGATAAGGCACAGAAGGATCAGAAATACTGCAGTCAGCCTGTTAAAGCGCTGCACCGCCGCGATCAGCTTCTGCTGTTTTTCCCCCGTACTGTAGTCCCGGAAGATCAGGTCGAAACCGAAAGAAATGATTGCCGGGATCAGCAGGACAAAGCCCGCGATGGAGCCTCTGCCATACTGGAACGACGACATGAACTGGTCGTAAAGATACATCGGCAGGGTCTTGACCTTGCCCGCGATCTCCATCGGCATGCCGTAGTCGGAAAAGATCAGGGTAAAGCAGGCAAAAAAGGCCGAGATCAGCGCGACCCTAAGGTACGGCATCGTCAGCCGGAAGAAGGTGCTCAGGCGCTTAAGACCGATGATCTCCGCCGCATCGTAAGGTCCCTTGTCTTCGTACTGCAGGGCGTCATACAGGATCAGGAAGGTGGCCGGAAAGCTCGTCATGACCGAGCCCATGATCAGGCCGGCAAAGCCCCGCACCTCGATCGTGACGCCGAAGAGCAGGTCGATAAAGCCCTTCGTGCCGAACAGGATCCTGAGGCCAAGACCGACGGAGATCGTCGGCACGAGCATGCCGAGGGTCAGCAAAATGACAAAAAGCTTCTTGTGTTTCAGGCTTGAGGTATTCAGCAGGTATGCCGCGATAAGCGCCAGCACGGTCGTAATGACCGCCGCCGCGCCGGTATAGAGCAGAGAATTGCGGACAGCGTCTTTAAAGCTGCCGTCGCTGAAGATATACTGCCAGTCTTTCGCGGATACATGGAATGCCAGAGTAAGCAGCGGCAGGATCGCGAAGAGGATGATGCACCCAATCGAGATCAGCCGCAGGGTTTCATGCCGCAAAAAGCGGCCGGCCTTTCGTAAACCGTCTTTCATCGGATGCTTTCCTCAATGGATCTGACCTTCCGGTCCAGATGGTCGACCACAAAGCGCTTCACAAAAGGATCCGCCGGCCTGTGATAGATGTTCTGCGGCGTATCCAGCTGCGCGATGCGCAGATCGTTCAGGACCATGATCCGGTCGGACAGGGCAAACGCTTCCTCCTGATCATGGGTGACATAGACCATGGTGATCTTCAGCTTCTTCTGGATCTCCTTCAGCTGCTCACGCAGCACGACCTTGATCTCCGCATCCAGTGCCGACATGGGTTCGTCAAAGAGGATGACATCGGGGTTTAAAACCAGCGTCCGCGCGATCGCGACGCGCTGCTGCTGACCGCCGGAAAGCTGGCGCGGCTTTTTATAGATATGCTCCTCCAGGCCGACCATCTCCACGAATCTGCGGACTTTGCTGTCGATCTCGTCTTTGTCCAGCTTCTTCGCGCTCAGCGCATAGGAAATGTTGTGATAGACGTCCATGTTCGGGAACAGGGAATAGTTCTGGAAGACGATCCCGATGTTCCGCTCCTTCGGCGGCATCTCCGTAATATCCACGCCGTCCTTGATGATCCGGCCGCTGGACGGCTTCTCGATGCCGATCAACATGCGGAGGATCGTCGTCTTGCCGCAGCCCGAAGGGCCCAGAAGCGACAGGAATTCTCCGCGCATGATCTCGAAGGAAATGTCTTCCAGCACGGTCTTCGATCTGAACTTTTTATTGATATTCTCACAGCGGATGATGACCGCGGGCTGTTCCATCTTCGCCTCCCTTAGTACTGCCACTTGTCAAGCAGGCCCTGCTTGTATTCGAAATCGAACAGGCCGGCCATGGTGATCTCCTTGTACGATCCCGGATAGTTCGCGATCTCTGCCGCCGGCATGTCGGCGTAGATCTTGTCGGGGTTGAACTTCGCGCACTGCGGCTTGTTCAGTTCATTGTAGAGATAGCTGAACACGTCCTTCACGCTGCCCTTCGTTTCATGGCCGGAGATCATGCCCATGGTAAAGAGGTCAAAGGCCAGGCCCTGCTCGGGAACGACGACCGTCATGCCTTCATTCTCATTCGCATAGTTCACGCACTGCCACAGCAGGCCGTAAGCGATCGCCACATCGCCGCGCACAGCCGCCTTTGCCGGCGCGGAGCCGGAAGTCGTATATTCCTTGATATTGGGATTCAGGGCTTCAAAATACTTCATGCCTTCATCTTCCCCGAGCATGGTGATCATGCCGTTATAGTAGCTGTAGCCGGTGCCGGAAGACTTGGGGTTCGGCATGGAGATCAGGCCGGCGTACTCGGGCTTCAGCATATCTTCATAGCTTGCCGGAACGGGCAGGTTCTTTTCCGCAAGGACCTTTGTATTGACGAGGAAGGCGCCGGCCGTCTTCCCGTTCACGGCGTACTGATGATGGCGGCTTGTATAGCCGGTCACGGAAGCATCGTAGACCGAGAAATCATAATCCGACAGGTCTGCAAACAGATCCGGAACGGCGTTCAGGATGATCTCCGCATTGACGACCTCCAGATCGTAGAAGATGTCGCAGTCGCTGTTCTTTCCTTCCGCCTGCAGCTTGGACAGCAGCTGGCCGGTGCCGAGAGACTGGATCACAATCTCGGTGTTCGGGAACTTTTTGCCCAGCTCCTCCTGGATATAGGCAATGCGCTCATCTTCTGCCGCGGTATAGATCACAACACGGTCTTTTTCGTTTTTGGCGGATTCGCCGCCGGGATTGGATCCGCCGCAGCCGGCAAGGACGGCGGCCATGCAGCAAAGCATTGTGAGGATTAACATGATCTTTTTCATAACAACTGCTCCTGAAGAAGTATTGGTCTGCCGCATGTTTAGTTCTTTGGCAATGTCCGGCGGATTGAAACAAGAAGGCCGGCATTTTTGCGGCAACAGCTGCTTTTTCGTTTCATTTTTGCCTGATAAAACGAATCAGCTGAACGCGATTATACCGTGGACTGAGATGCCTGTCAAGGAGAAATTGTTTCATTTATCGTTTAGAATACGCTTTTTGAAACAAAAACACGCGTCATGCCCGCGTGTTTTGTTTGTTTTGATCTTTCTGCTCCTTAGCCTTATTTCCCATCCGGAAAACTGGTGGAAGCGCCCCGCTCAACAAGCGGCGCGCCGTACTTTTCTTTCGCGTCGGCGATCGCTTTGATCATAAAGCTCATGTTTCTGGCCAGGTTGCGCATCGTCTGCAGCCCTTCCAGATCTTTTTTCACATCCTCGGCGGTAAAGCCATGGACCTGATTCCAATAGGTAGACGTGGCGATCGGCATGCCGCTGATGCTGAAATACTTGTTCAGCACGTCAAAGCTCGCCGTATTCCCGCCCCGTCTGGCGCTCACGACAGCCGCGCCGACCTTCAGATGTTTTGAGAAAGAAGTGCTGTAAAACAGCCTGTCCAGGAAGGCGAGGATCGTTCCGTTCGGAGAGCCGTAATAGACCGGACTGCCCACAACAAGGCCGTCGGCCTCCTCAAATTTCACAGTAGCCTCGTTGACCTGATCATCAAACACGCATTTCCCGTGGGACGAGCAGTACCCGCAGGCAGCGCAGCCGCGAATGGCCTTGTTCCCCACATGGATCAGTTCTGTTTCGATCCCTTCCTCTGCGAAGACCTTCCGCATCTCTTCCAGCGCCGTCGCTGTGCAGCCCTGCGCGCGCGGACTTCCGTTTACTATCAGTACTTTCGGCATAGCTGATATCCTCCTTATTCTTTAATCAATCGTTTCTATCCCAGCACGCCGGACAGCCACAGGCCAAGTCCGATCTGCACCAGCAAGATGGCCGGCAGGCCATAGCGAAAATACCAGTGCTTCGTCTTATGGCGGAACAGATGCATGCCGAGGATCGCCCCGATGCTGCCGCCGAGGATCGCAGAAAGAAACAGGGTCTTTTCCGGGATCCTCCACCTTCCTTCTTTGGCTCTCTTCTTATCTGCGCCGAAAAGGATCAGGGCGCCAAGGTTAGCGACACACAGCCAGATAATAACAGCAATAACAAGCGGCTTCATGTTCCGTCACCCGAGAAGATAATCCATAAACTGCGGGATCCGTTTCTCCCAGTAGGCTTCACTGTGGAGCGCGTCCGGCACGACCTGGGCGCAGACGTGCGCGCCCGCATCAGAGAGGTCTATGGCTGTCCGGAACATCTGATCCCAGTCTTCCGGCTTTTCCTCCGTTTCGCCGCTGCCGTAGTCCATATAGATACGCGTCGGCTGAAGGAGCTTCCGGCTCCGGATCAGATCTTTCATCTTGTCCGGATTTAAGAAAAGGCAGGGGGAAAGGCCGGCCGAGCGGGAAAACACCTCATTGCAGGCAACGGCGGCATACACCGCCATCAGCCCGCCCATAGAGCTTCCGGCGATCAGCGTGTGCTCCCTGTCCGGAAGCGTTCGGTATTCCGTGTCGATTCCCGGCTTCAGGGTCTTTGTTATCCATTCCATCGTCTGCCTGCCTCGGCCTTCGATCAGGCCGAGATCCCATGCGGAGAAATCCCAGGGAGAATATTCAGACAGCCGCTTATTGCCCTCCGGATTGCACTCGATCCCGACAACGATGATCTCCCGCTTTGATCTCTTCAGGTATTCCCGCATGCCCCAGCTTTTGCCGTAGGTCGCGTCGCGGTCGTAAAAAACATTGTGTCCGTCAAACATGTAGAGGACCGGGTATCTTTTATCGGAAGCCTCATAGTCCCTGGGAAGAGAGACATAGAGCCGGCGCGGCCTCTGCGTTTCCATTCCCGGGATCTGAATTCTGCGCCTGTCGATCATGATCGTTTCCCTTTCTTCTGCCTCCCGGTGTTTCTCCTGTTTTTCATTCAGTTTCAGAACACCGGCTTTTCCGATACACCTATTTTATTCATTCAAACGGCGTTCGTCAATGCGCAAATCGGGATGATGCCACCACTGTGCCCCGGTCGATTTAGACCATCTCCTGCGATATTTTCCCGTTTCCCATGCAAAAATAACTGCAGGTCCGGATTGTCTTTTCCCGGAAAAGCGCCTATAATTACGGGTATATTTTTTTGAAAGGATGCAGTTACTATGGCGATCAGAATCGGTATCATGGGATATGGAAACCTCGGACGTGGCTCGGAAGCCGCCATCACCCGGAATCCGGATATGGAACTTGTGGCCATCTTTACCAGAAGGGCCCCTGAGGAGATCAAAACAGCCACCGCTGTCCCTGTTGTCCCGGCGAGCGAGGTCCTTGACTGGAAAGACAAGATCGACGTGATGATCATCTGCGGCGGCAGCGCGACCGACCTGCCTGAGCAGACGCCGCATTACGCACAGTATTTCAATGTGGTGGACAGCTTTGATAATCATCCCTTTATCCCCGAGCACTTTGCCCGGACGAATGCCTCTGCAGAAAAGAGCGGTCATACCGCACTGATTTCCTGCGGCTGGGATCCCGGCCTGTTCTCGCTCGCCCGGATCTACAGCAATTCCGTGCTGCCGGACGGCCGCCATTATACCTTTTGGGGCAAGGGTGTTTCTCAGGGACATTCCGATGCCATTCGCCGCATCCCCGGGGTCAAGGATGCCCGCCAGTACACCATTCCGGTCGAAGATGCCCTGCAGAGGGTCCGTAACGGTGAAAACCCTGACTTTACGGCCCGGCAGATGCACACCCGCGAGTGCTTTGTCGTGCTTGAGGAAGGCGCCAATGCCGCAGCGGTAGAAAAAGCCATCGTCACCATGCCGAACTATTTCGAGCCCTACGATACCACGGTTCATTTCATCAGCGAAGAAGAAATGCGCCGCGATCATATGACGCTTCCGCACGGCGGCTTCGTGATCCGCAGCGGAAAGACCGGCATCGAGCAGAAAACCCACCAGATCTTTGAATTCAGTCTGTCGCTGGAATCCAACCCGGAATTCACCAGCAGCATTCTGGTTGCCTGCGCCCGCGCCGTTTACCGCATGCACGCCCTCGGCATGAACGGCGCCAAGACGCTCTTTGACGTTGCTCCCGCCTGGCTGAACATCTTAAGCCCCGAGGAGCAGCGCGCGCACCTGCTGTAACGCGTTTCTCTTCGCCGTACAACAAAGATCCCCTGAAGGAGCTGCGCCAAAGCGCCGCCTTCTTCCGGGGATCTTTTCTGTCTCCGTTATCTCTTCATCTCTATCCTGCATGCGGCGATTGATCCTCATCAGGCTCCATTGTTCGGTTCGTAATTCCGCTGTTCACCCGCAGCCTTTATTCATGCTTCAGCAGCCAGTCTGATAAATTATGGATCCGGATGCCTTCATAGTCATAGGTCGCATGTCTGGTATTGGCCAGAATCAGTTTTGGATACGCATCTTTGATCCTGAGCAGAGGATCATACTCCCGCTCAAAGGTTTCAGGCCGCGAGATGTCATCGCTGACCTGGATATACATCTTTTCATCACCACGGACTGCCACAAAATCCACTTCTTTCTGATACAGCTTTCCAATATACACCTCAAAGCCGCGCCGCATCAGCTCAATACAGACAATATTTTCATACATCCGTCCATAATCAAGATTCCGCCTGCCAAGTCTGGCAAAGCGTATGCCCGTATCACTCAGATAGTATTTCAGGGACGTCTTCAGATATTTCTTTCCGCGGATATCATATCGGCGTACGCCATAGAAAACATACGCGTCACAGAGATATTTGATATAGTTTCCAACTGTTTTATGATTGGTTGCGACCACATTTGCCGTCAGTGTATCACTGATATTGTTGGGCGAAGTCAGATTGGATACGTTATCCATCATGAATTCGGCTAAATGCTCCAGCGTCGTTGTATCCGGCAGATTATACTTCGTGACCAGATCCCGGTTGATGATCGTATCATAAACCTCTCTGATATAGTTTATCCGGTCCTGCTCAGTACGGTATTCAAAAGAGCCAGCCAGACCGCCCTTGATCACATAATCATCAAAGAGCTTTGCCGTGTCCTGTTCTTCCGCATAGTAGCGGCAGAATTCTGCAAAGCTGAACGGGAACACATGGATCTCAATATACCGCCCCGTAAACAGTGTTGTCAGGTCGGAACTCAGGAGGAAGGCATTGGACCCGGTGATATAAAGATCATATTTCCGGGAAGTATGCAGACTGTTGATCGCAAGCTCAAATTTGTCACACAGCTGCACTTCATCTACAAACACATAATTTTGTTTTCCAGCAGTATAATGACTTTCAATGTAATCATACAGGGCATGGTATTCCTTTAATCCTTCATATTTCAGATCAAAGAAATCCACAAAAATAATATTGGCCTCCGGCTGAATCTTTCTGATTCTGCGGATATAAGCCTTCATCAGTTCAGACTTGCCGCTGCGGCGCACTCCGGTAATGATCTTGATATCCGGGGTATCCATGAGGTCAAGAAGCCGCTGCATATATTCCGGTCTTTCAATATACTTCATACTGTCACTTCCGAAATTAAAATTATTTTAAAGTTTCGCACCCGGCTCATAGTATACCTGGACCTCCCCTGCTTGTCAAGACGAAAAGGCTTTTCACCGTGTTTCATATGCTGTTTTACAATTACTTGAGTCCTTCAGGCATGAAATCGGAACAAAACAGATTCCATCCTCACGTTTATACCCAAATACAATCCGAGCATTTGGACGCTTTGAAACCGAGAAAACGGCATAACCAGCGTACTGCCGGCTATGCCGTTAAACTTATTCAGGCCCGGGAGCTCTGCCCCCCGATCTCAGATATAGAGGAACAGCAGGCCAACGGCCAGGAAGGCCAGGCACATCGGGATCATCATGATCATGGATTTTAACGGGTCGACCTTCTTGCCCAGCATGCCGCCCACAACGCCGGCCACGACGAAGGTCGTCAGATCGGCAGGCGGGAAGCCCTGTCCCGCGGCAGCGATATGCGCACCCGCGATAGCCACATTCGTCGCGTTCAGGCCCGCAGCGACCAGAGCCGGTCCGAAGAAGGAAAAGACAACGTTCTGCGCCGTGGACTGAGAGCCCGTCAGCATGCCGATCAGCATCATGGCAGCGGCACCGCCAAGCTTCAGCACGTTCGGCTCCAGGCCGGAAGCAAAGGCCGAGACCGCTTCGATCTGTCCGCCGGCATAAAAGCAGCCCAGCATGAACGCCGCGCAGATCTGGATCCCAACGGTGTTCTTGACCTTGTTCACTCCGTTTTTCACGACGCCGCCAAGGTCTGAGCGGATGGTCTTGAAGCAGCAGGCGATGATCGTCACAAAGAGCAGGGAAAGCACGATGCCGTTGCTCATGCCGGTCAGGATGGTTGCCGAGGAAAGCCAGGCGTACAGCGTCACAGCGCTCTCCCCTGTTCCGAAGCGGATATTCTTCAGGATCTCGGGAACAAGGTCGAAGGTCGCCCCGCCGATCTTGACGGTACGCAGGATCACGATCACGATCAGCACGCACAGCGGGATCAGGGCCTTCGCATTGGAGCGGAGGATCTGGCCGGCCGTCATGCCGTCGAAGCGGCTGATGTCCATACCCTCAACAGTCTTCTCGGCCCGCATATCCTTTTTGATATAGCAGAAGATCACATAGAGACAGACAAAGAGGACGACGGCAGAGACCGTGATATAGCTGGTCCGGATGACCGGATCGACATCGGTTCCGACAAGCGCCGATGACAGCGCCAGAGCCTGCGTGATCGGCGGCATGATGGAGCCCATTGACGCGCCCATCACGATGATGCAGCAGATCAGCTCCGGCGAAAGGCCCATGGAGGCCAGCGTTCCTACCGTCAGCACGCCCACGACGGTGCCCGCAGCGATCGCATCGCCGAGGAGCGATCCGGCCAGCACCAGGACCAGCATGATGGAAAGCACTAACGCTCTCGAATGCTTGCCGAAGCGGGCCTTTAACGCCCCCATGATCGTATCGATCACGCCCAGGCGGGACTGCGTCTCCGCGTAGATGCTCCCGAAGAGCGAGAGGAAAATGATCCAGGCGAGGCGGTTCAGACCGTCAATAAACGCTGCCACCCAGGCCGTCGGCTGAAAGACTCCGCCAAGAAGCAGTGAAAGCACGCCGGCCGCAATCAGGGCAGCCTGAACATTTCCGCCGATCTTCGGCATCTTTTTCCAGAGAATGATCAGCAGCAGCACTGCTACGGGAACTAAAACAGAGATCATGTCCGCCTCCTGTCTCCTGTCAGATGATTCGGGTCTATTACCCGGCGATCTGTATGGTAATCATATATTATTGCTATGATTATAAGTAAAACGAGGAAAATTGTACACCTTCAAATCCTGCTAATTATATGCAATTCCTGCTCATTTTTGAAATTTTCCTCTTCTCTCCCTTGCACTGTTTTCGGGAATACGCTAAGATACTGAAAACCCAGCTCACGAGGAGGGAAGTCTATGCGAGTGGTCGATCACCCCATTCTGGATAAACTGGACACTTCCAACACAGTCACCATCTACTACAACGATCAGCCGATCACCGCACTGGCCGGCGAGCCCATCGCCTCTGCCCTGATCAATGCCGGGATCAAGGCCTTCCGCACCACTGCACGGCGCGGTGAGCCCCGCGGGATCTTCTGTGCGATCGGCCGCTGCACGGACTGCAAGATGACCGTCGACGGTGTCCCGAACGTGCGGACCTGCGTCTGTCCGGTCCGGGACGGCATGCATGTCACCCATCAGGAAGGTTCCGGCACTTTTGAAAAGAAGGAAAGCGTATGAAGATCATTGAAACCGATATTGCGATAGTCGGCGCAGGAGCCGCAGGGCTCTCCGCCGCTGCGGAAGCCGCAAGAGCCGGCGCGAAGGTCATGGTCTTCGACGAAAACCGTCTGCCCGGCGGCCAGCTGTTCAAGCAGATCCATAAGTTTTTCGGCTCCCATGATCACCACGCGGGCATCCGCGGGTATCAGATCGGCCGCGACCTCTTAAGTGAAGTGCGCGATGCCGGCGCCGATGTCAGGCTCAACACCATCGTCTACGGCATGCAGCCGGACAAGAGCCTCGGGATCATCTGCGACGGGAAAAGCTGCGTGGTGCGCGCGGAAAAAGTGATCGTGGCTGCCGGCGCCAAGGAAAACTATATGGCCTTTCCCGGCTCCACTCTGCCCGGCGTGATGGGCGCGGGTGCGGCCCAGACCATGGCCAATGTCAACCGCGTTCTGCCCGGAGAGCGGATCGTCATGATCGGCTCCGGCAATGTAGGCCTCATCGTTTCCTACCAGCTGATGCAGGCTGGTGCCGAAATTCTTGCCTTAGTGGAGGCGGCTCCGGCCATCGGCGGCTACGGCGTGCACGCTGCCAAGCTCCGCCGCGCAGGCGTCCCCATCCTCGTCAGCCATACCGTCACGAGAGCCATTGGAAGCGATAAAGTGGAAGCGGCCGAGATCGCGCAGGTGGACGAACATTTTCAGCCCATCCCCGGCACCGAGCAGATCCTTCCTGCCGACACGATCTGCCTGGCCGTCGGCCTCAATCCCATGACCGAGCTGCTCTGGATGAGCGGCTGCCGCTTCACGTACATCGGCCCCTTCGGCGGCCATGTGCCCCTGCACGATGCCTGCCTGGAAACAACGGTTCCCGGACTGTACGTTGCGGGCGATATCACCGGTGTCGAGGAAGCGTCTTCGGCGATGGAGGAAGGCCGGCTTGCCGGCATTGCTGCCGCCTGCAGCCTCGGGTTTATCCCCGCGGCCGAAGCGGAAAAGCGCATGGAGATGATACGGCATCGGCTGGATACGCTTCGCTCCGGCTCCTTCGGCGCCGTGCGGCGCCAGTCCAAGGAAAAGCAGCTGCAGGCCATGCAGGACTACCGGGAAAAGGAGGGCCTTGCGCAATGAACGGTGTTCACTATACCGGGATCCCCTCGGAAGAAGAACTGAAACGCTGTCCCGGCGTCCCCACGCCGGAGCGCGTATTACGCGGCCGCATCGCCTGTGTGGAGTGCGTGCAGGAGATCCCCTGCAACCCCTGCGAGCAGCTCTGCCGCTTCGGCGCCATCAGCGTCGGCGAGCAGATCACGTCCCTTCCGCAGCTGCATGAAGAGCGCTGCACCGGCTGCGGGATGTGCGTTGCCGGCTGCCCGGGCCTTGCCATCACCCTTTTAGACGGAAGCTACAGCGAGACGGAAGCGACCATCGACTTTCCTTATGAATATCTGCCGCTGCCCGCCCCCGGAGACAGTGTCGAAGCCGTGGGCAGAGACGGCGCCATCGTCTGCACGGGCACGGTGCTGAAGGTCACAAAAGTCCCCGCCTACGCAGGCACGGCTGTGATCCGCATGGCGATCCCCAAAGAATATATCCATATTGTCCGAAGCATGAAGAGGATCAAGAGACATGAATGACGATATCCTGATCTGCCGCTGCCAGGAGGTGACGCGGCAGGAGATCATAGACGCGATCCATGAAGGCGCCGTCACCGTTGACGGTGTCAAGCGCCGTACGAGAGCGGGCATGGGCCTCTGCCAGGGCAAGACCTGCGGCCGTCTGGTCGCACGCCTGATCGCGGAAGAAACGGGCCGGCCCCTCTCCGAGATCGAGCCGCAGTATGCGCGCATGCCGGTACGGCCGATCGAGATCGGCATTTTCTCCAGGGAGGATCCTGAAGCATGAAAGCAATGAAAGATGCCGATGTGATCATCATCGGCGGCGGGATCATGGGCTGCTCCATCGCCTGGCAGCTGGCAAAGGCCGGCGCCTCCGTGATCGTTTTTGAGCGGCACGACATCTGCTCCGGCTCTGCGGGCGCGACCGACGGTGTGGTCGGCTACCACACCAAGCAGCCCGGGCCGCAGATGGACCTGGCCGTTGCCTCAATACAAATGTTCCCCCAGCTGCAGAAGGAGCTCGGGGAACAGATCGAGTTTGATTTTACCGCGGGCGGCCTCCAGCCGGCCGAGGATGAGCTGCAGTGGCAGATCCTTTCCGAGATCGCGGAGAAGCAGCGGGAAAGCGGAGTGGATATCCGCATGATCCGCACCGACGAAGCCTGCGCGCTCGAGCCGCAGCTCGCGCACGATATCGTCGGGGCGCTCTACTGCCCCACCAGCGGAAAAGTCAACCCCATGAACCTGACCATGGCGTTTGCCGGGGCAGCGAGGCGTCACGGCGCCGTTTTTCTGACCGAGACCGAGGTGACTGCCATTCTGGTCAAAGAGGGCCAGGCTGTGGGCATCCGCACGTCCAAGGGCGATTTCTATGCGGACGCCGTTGTCAATGCCGCCGGTTCCTGGGCCGCGCAGGTCGCCGCGCTTCCCGGCGCGGAGCTTCCGATCCCGATCGTGCCCAAGCGCGGTCAGCTTGCCGTCACCGAGCCGGTCGGCTTCTTCATGAAAGCGACCGTGCAGTGCGCCCTGTATAATATCATCAAGTTCTGGCCGGAGCGGGTAAGCGATAAGCGCCTGCTTTCTCTCGGCGCCTCCCTTTCCATTGAGCAGACCGCAAACGGCGGCATGATCATCGGCTGCACCAGAGAGCTGGTCGGCTTTGAGCGCCACAACAGCTTTGAGGCCATGGAGCTGATCACCAAGCGTGCCATGCGCTTCTTCCCGGCGCTCGAGCAGGTCAGCGTGATCCGCTTTTTCACCGGCTTCAGGCCCACCACGCCGGACGGCCGCCCGATGCTCGGCGAGATCAGCCGTCTTCCCGGCTTCTATATGGCCGCAGGCCATGAGGGCGACGGGATCGCGCTGGCGCCGGTCACAGGCAAGGTCCTTGCCGATCTGATCCTCGAAGGCCATACGGATCTGAATATTTCCGCCTTCGACGCCAACCGATTCTTTTAAATTCCCGCCTCTACAGCCACTTTTTCTTTTTGAAATAGAACAGGCAGCCTGCCGCGATCATCAGACTGACCGCGATCACTGCCGGATAACCCCAGCGAGTATCGAGCTCGGGCATGTAGCGGAAGTTCATGCCGTACCAGCCCGTCAGCAGGGTGAGCGCTGTGAAGATGGTCGTGATGACCGTCAGCAGCGTCATGATCCGGTTCTGCTTCATGTCATTGCGGGACTGGATCAGGTCGCGCAGCTGGACGGTATACTCGCGCAGGTTGTTCACCACGTCCCTCAGCCGTTCCGCGCGTGCGGTAAGCAGCCGGAAGTAGCGCAGATTCTCCTCGGCGAAAAATTCATTTTCGTTTTCTTCAAGCTCAAGTCCAAGGTCCAGAAGCTGCCCGTAATGCAGGTTCAGATCCAGCAGATCGCCGCGGATCGCGTTCAGCCTGGGCAGCATCGATTCCTCATCGCCGCTTAAGATCTCATCCTCCATCTTTTCGAGCGTCTGTTCCAGCCCTTCCAGGCAGGAAAGATCCGGTGCGATGATCTGCTCCAAAAAATCGTACAGAAAGCGCTCCAGGCTTGGCATGCGCCAGCGCTTGCTTTGCACGACCTCCCGGACGATGTTTGCGGCAAGGCCGCCTTCATCAATGAATACCACGCCCTTTTCATCCAGGGCAAAGGCAAAAGAGCCGGTCATATGGGCCGCATAGCCCAGACGCGGGATGGCGATGCTGCCGGTCAGCGAATCGTAGTTTACGACCGCGCGGGTCTGCGCCACGGCAGGCAGATCGGCTTCCATATCGATCCCCATGGCAAAGCGTTCCTTATCCCGCCGCCACTCCTCGGGCGTGAGGACCGCCACATAGGGTACGCCTGCAGAGGAGATCTCCTCCGCCTTGCACGGTCTCAGTGTTTCCTTTATCAAATAGTACATTGTCTTTCCCTGTCCTGTTCGAAATGGCTTACGGTCCCTGCCCTGCGGGCAGCTTGCACGATCCGCCTTGCTGCCATCATATCATATTATCTGCCGAAGAAAACGCTTTTCTGTCCCGCTTCTTGCAATTTCCGCCTCTGCATATTATGATAAAAAAAATCCATCGATACTGAGGCCACAGCATGAACAAGAAGGAAAGCCCGCAGCCCCGAAAGGGCGGAAGGCTCGCCGTCCTCGCGGTCCTTTCGGTCATCATTTTTCTGTTTGCCTTCTTTCTGAAGGATATCATGATCCCCCTGATCAGGCTCGAAGCAAAGCACGACCTAGGCGGTGCGCACGCGCTTCTGGCTGACAAGGGGCTGTTAGGCGCGCTCAGTGTGATTTTAGTCGAAGCATTGCAGATGGTCGTGGTGTTCGTCCCTGCCGAGTTTATCCAGATCTCCGCGGGTCTTGCCTATCCGCTCTGGGCAGCCATCCTGCTCTGCGATCTCGGCGTGTGCCTTGGCGCGACCATCATCTTCGCCCTTGTGCGTTTCTTCAAGCTCAGCAGCTTCGCCTTCGAAAAACGGCGCGGCGCGATCGAACGCCTCTCCCGGAACGTGCGGGAGCGCAACACCGTCCTCCTGCTCTATCTGCTCTTTTTCATGCCCTTCATCCCCTTCGGCGCCATCTGCTATTACGGCAGCAGCACGAAGCTCCCTTATTCCAAATATATCCTGACGATCGCCACCGGCGTGATCCCGTCCATTCTCGTCTCCAACGGCATGGGCGCCGCCGGCGCCGCCTTTTTGATGAACGACCTGCCGCTGTGGCTGCTGATCCTCATCCTCCTCGTCCTTGCGGCGGCGCTCATCGTGCTCGTCCTGCTCTTCATCAAGCGCTTCATTTTCCGCGAGGGCGACGGCACGCCGGATTCCATGATGTATGCCTTCATCTTCTTCCTGGCCAGGACACTTTTCACCAGAAGGCAGCGCCTTACGATCGATGACGAGCTGCTGAAAAGCGTTGATCCCCCCTACGTGATCCTCATCAACCACGAATGCTCCGAGGATTTCTGCTACGTCTCACAGATGGCGCATCCGAAGAATCCGAGCATCCTCGCCAACGAATATTACACCAACCGGCCGATCATCGGCGCCGCCACAAAAAAAGCGGGCTTCCTCTCCAAGAAGCTCTTTACCCGTGACAGCGGCACCGTTATGGGCATCCTGCGCATGCTCCGGAAGGGCTATCCCGTCATGATCTTTCCGGAAGGGCGCCTTTCGCCCGACGGCCGCACCAACGCCTTCGCAGAAAGCGGCGCGGGACTGTACAAGCTGCTGAAGACGCCCCTCGTCCTGGTGCATATCGAAGGGGCTTACTATTCCCACCCGAAGTGGAGAAAACGGCGCTATCCCTCCGATATCCGCCTGAGCGTAAAACGTGTGCTGACGCCGCAGGAGCTGAAGGAAATGAGCGAGAACGAGCTGGAGCAGATCATCACCGAAGCGCTTTCCGGCAGTGCTGCAGACCATATGAGCACGGTTTATCCGCAGAAAGATAAGGCAAAGGGACTGGAACAGCTGCTCTACCGCTGCGCGGACTGCGGCACCCTCTATCAGACGGAGGGCGTGGGAAACGAGCTGATCTGCCATGCCTGCGGCAGCCGGCACCGGCTGGATGTGCATTATCATTTCGAGACCGGGCCGGAGTCTATCCCGGCTTACTATGACGCCATCAAAGCGCAGGAAGAAAAGGATCTGGAACACGTTTCCCTGCACACCGCCGTAAAGACGAAGATCTTCGGCAAAGACCGCGGCCCGATCCGCTATGAAGACGGCGAATGCTTCCTCGATAATGAAGCCTTCCGTTACCGCTCCGGGGAGAAATATTTTGAGATCCCCATGACCGAGATCCCGGCGCTTGCCTTCTCCTGCGGGGAAGAGTTTGAGC
>Ga0129307_1001038_pt1 | contig 34169 bp, 30 predicted proteins | sample P1105metagenome_FD_94437 | JGI IMG/M metagenome (GOLD analysis project Ga0129307, IMG submission 94437) | Capybara group fecal microbial communities from Wisconsin, USA - P1105 metagenome | ecosystem: Host-associated > Mammals > Digestive system > Large intestine > Fecal | place: USA: Wisconsin...
CATTAATCAGGTATATAGATTAAATTTACAGCTATTCCCGCTTACTCGGAACGCCAAGGAGGACGGCAATGATTAAGCTGTTTAAAAATTTTTCAGCAACCTGCACGGCAGCTTTTGTCGCGTTTTGCGTGTTTGCATGCTCATCCGATAACCTCGCTGGGACTGCAGAGGAACCCAATCAATTCGCACACAATGATTCATCTAGTTCATCTGAATTGAATGGTCTTGACGAAAGTTCTTCATCGCAAGACTCAACCGGGCTTACCCCTTTTACTCCTCATAAAAATGCAAGTTCGTCGTCACAGGACACCGAACCATCTCCGCACAACAATCCTGTATCGAGCAGCGCTAGGACTGACGCTCCGTCACCGCGGTACTCATCGGCAGATGACAATATGGGTTATTCTCCTATTCCGACATCGTCTTCGAACAGAGCTGCTGCATCTTCATCTTCAACAAGAGACGGAGGTGGCGGCGGTCATTTCAACATCGATACAACTTTGACGAGTTCGCTTGACGACTATCTCAAAATCTACAATGCAAACAAAACCAACAACGGAAACAGCGAATCAAAGTTGTCCTTTGACCGCAATGTTCTTGCGTATAATGTAATATACGAATCTTGTGACATTACAAAAGACACTTGCTCCAAGCCCAACGAGGCTCCTATTTTCCTGACAGGTGGTCTGCACAAAATAACTTCGAAAGAACTTGATGCCGCAAATGACATTTACCCTATAACAGCAAAACGTTTAGGAGGAACTCTCAAGAGTTCTGAAGGTTGCTCGCTTTACATGCTGATTTTGGATGAAACGTCACCCACAGTGCATGTCATTACTCAAATAACGAAAGACTCTATTTCTCTGACGAACGTTTACGACAACTGTGACTATGAGCGCATGCCATTTGACAGATACGTGGGATTCCTTTTCGAGTTCTGCGAAGAACTTTCCGAAAGTACGAAAATCGTCACGACCGACATTCGCGACAGCACCATGAAATGTGGCGGTGCTCCTTACAAGGAATACGTGAGAAAGTAGTTGTTAACCATTGGTTGTTGGTCGTCATCTATTTTTTTCGGATGACGGACAACAACTGTTTCGCTCGCGTTGCACCTACAAGCAGACAACGTTTCCAATTTGCGCGTTTGCTGAGTTCCGCAGGCTCTTCGACATCGACCAAAATAACGGCCAATGCGTCCAAGCCTTTAATGCGGTAAGTGCTTACGATATTCACTTTGTCCCGTATCAACTTCTTGCCGCCCACTTTATTCCAGACAAAACGTTCATCTTTGATGTTGCGGATTCCCGACGTGCGTTCGCTGCACATGGAAACGACAAGGATATCCGAATACGAGAGTTTGTAATGGCTTACGAGATTTTCATAACATTCGACAAGCAGTTTTTCTTGTTCTGCCGGATTCGTATAGCGGTATTCCTTGACCGTTTTTCCTTGCGGTGTGTTGTTGTAGCACTGCACCCGGATTCCCGTATTTTTATACACCCAATCCAGAATTTTGCAAGTATTGCGGAAACCTCGATTGAGAACTATCACTGGCATATTATTAACGAGTTCGCAATCAATGCCATTGCGTGCACCAAACAAACGTTGTGCCGGATCATAGAAGAATCGTATAATTCCGCGTTCCGAATCGCGCAACAGTTCCGTCAGTGAGTCAATCCATTCGCAGGCAAAATCTTGCCCTTCGTCAATGATGACCGCATCGAAGAAAAATTTTTCACGCATTTTCTTGTCTTTACGCATCATCTTTGTTGCTTGCTTTAAAGCCTGCGGCAAATCCTTGTCGTAATACTGGGCGGCATCCCTTCCCATCTTGGGTAGAATTTTCACCGCCTTCGCATATTTTTTGCACCATTCCGAATAAGCGTGAACTTCTACAGGGGCAAAGCTCACGCCGCCATCCTTACCGTACTTGGCGATAACTGCGGCACGATCCCGTTCCAGCACTTCGTTCATATCGCTTTGAAGTTCATCGGCCAGCAAATCGTTATAGCAAACGATTGCAACGCTTTTACCGATGCGGGAAAGGCGTAATGCTTCCCACACGACCATCCGCGATTTTCCAGAACCGGCCACGCCTTCAATACGCATACGCGGATTTCTCGAAATGGACTCCATCATCATCTGCTGCATTTCAGTAGCTTGTTCGCTATAGAAATTGTCTTCGCGTAGCAAATCGCTTTCTTCTACACGCTCGCCATTGCCATCTAAGAAATTTTGCAGTGCAAAAAAAGCTTCTTCGTCCAAATAATCATTGATAAACGCTCGACCATTACGGGCTTCCGCAGGAATCTCCAAAATTTCAATCAAGCGTTTTTCGAAATGCTTGACATCAAGCAAGTCTGGTCGCAACAACGCACGCTTTCTCGGAATTTCCGCAAGAGGAACGTTCATCAAATTGTCCATATCGCTAAAACACACCGCCCATTGGACGCGAACCCTGTAAAAATCCTTGTCTTCGGGGGTCCGCAGCAAATGCTTCATGTATTCATGCAAAGGAGCTATCAAACCTTCCACTTGGTCTCGCGGCTTTTTGTCCATTGGTTTGCCGCTCTGGAGCCATACAATTTCCCCATTGCCAGAACTTCGGCTAGTCGCAATTTTTCCCGATTTGCATTCGACGACAAGCATTCCGTGCTTACGATGATAAAAGACACAATCCACCTCACGATCCATGGATCCGGTTCCGGGAAGGTCAAAATTTAGGTGCCGATTCATCCACACAAGCCAATCATCGCTTAACAAAGAAGCTATGCGGGCGATTTCAATTTCGGCACGGGAGGGGTTGTTGGGTTTTACATTGGCACGGATTGTCATACGCAAGCTCCTTTTCGTTTAATAATAGAATTAATGGGCTTGCTTTTGAATTAAATTACGGCAATTTTACTTTGCATTTTCCATTTCTAGCAGGTCGGCTTGCAAAGTTGCATCTGTCGGATAATACGTTATCGCCAGTTTTAACAAGCGCACGGCTTCGTCGGTACGTTTTTGAGCATGCGCATCGTATGCCATGTTCTTGAAACCAAAGACGGCTTCGGCGTTTCCGTTCTTGGCGGCAAGTTCATAAGCAGATTCTGCACGGTCGTAAAACTTGGAATCATAGGCGAGGTTTCCGAGGAATATTGCCGCATCCGAAAATTCTGGCTTGATTTGCAAAATGTTGTTTAAAACTTCCATTGCGACATACGGCTTTTTATCTTCGGCAAGGACATCGGCGAGCTTATACATGATTTGAACGTCATCCACTTTAATACCAAGAGCTTCACGGTAGGCATTTGCACTTTCTTCAAAGTTTTTGTTCAAACGATAAACGTCGCCGAGATAAACTAAGAAATCAACTTCTTCGGGATGGAGTGTGTAGCCTTCGCGAATTACAGCTACGGCACGTTCAAAATCGTTCAATGCAATATTCGTTTCGGAGAGCTGATAAATGATGCTAATGTCATTTTTATCAAGGCGGTAAGCGTTTTCGATTGCACGCAACGCTCCGACCTTATCGCCGGTTTTACTGTAAGCTTCGCCCAGATACAGCCAACCAGAGATGTTATCTGGATTCAGTTTTAACGCACGATGATAAACGGCAATGCATTCCGGGTATTGCTTGAGGCGGAAATAGACACTCGCCATATTGAATAAAGCAGGGGCAAAAGAGCCGCTTGAATAGTCAACGGCTTTGCGATAAGCCGCCGCCGCTTCGGGATATTTTTCCATTTGGTATAAACTGTTTGCAATATTGAAACTCACTGCAACGGGGTCTGCTCCGCGAGTTTCCGCCTTGCGGTAAAGCGTAATTGCCTGCTTGTATTTGCCATCGCGATAAAGGGCGTTTGCACGTTCCATCAAATCAAAGGAGGACTGCGCCGCAAGGGAAACGGAAGCAAGTAAAAAGACGACAATGCCGAGACGAAAGACGATAGACGATAGACGAAAGGATTGTCGCGAACCCTCGTTTAGACACTTCGGCAGATTCGGTTTACCACTCAGGGACCTTGCTATAAAAAGTTTTTTCAAGTTACAAAACATATTCATCAAATTCCTCACTAGATCCCCGCCTTCGCGGGGATGACACAAAGCACAAACCTCAAAGCAACCGAAGGTTGCGACCTCATACCTCACACCTCTTAGTCTCTAAATTTCACTTCGAAGGGTTGTTCCATTCCGCAGAAGGCGACAGCCTTGCCGTCTTTTTCGGCGGGAACAAACGTCATACTGGCGATAGCATCTTTACCCGCTTGCGCAAGCCCAGAACCTGTCGGCGATTCCTCGATGACCTTGATGTCGTAAGCACGACCGCCAACATCGACGCAGAAACTGAGACGCAACATCGCATCAATTTCACGGTCGCGAATTTGCGGCGGCACCTGGAAATTCGCCATAGTACGGCTTTCCGGCTTTTTATCGACATCGCCTTTTCCGGCAGACACCGCACCGCCACGAAAATCGGCCACAAGCTCTTCGCTGATCGCGGCTCCAGTCGTTCCCGAGACCGCACCGAGATTCATTGCAAAGCGCGGCCCCGCTTTGGGAGAACGCGAATTTGACTTTTGACGGTTCGGCTTGCGAGCGGTGTGTTTTTTTTCGACCTTCTTTTCGACTTCCTCGATTTTCTTCACAGCGACTTCAGTCTTGACGAATTTGCGTTCATGGAACACTTTGCCGTTCAAGAACAAGTTCGCCATCGTCACGGAAAAAACGAGAATCACGCTCGCAAGCACCGCCGCAAGGAGAATCACAAAACGCTTTAAAAATCTTTTAATCAATTTCCTCATTTTTTCAACCATTCTTTGCCCTAGATTCTTCACTACGCTACGCTTCGTTCAGAATGACGTAAGAAAGTACCTTCGTCGTTTCACTCCTCAGGATGACATTCCGCGAAAGGAGATTCCCGAGATCCTTCGACTTCATATGACACTTATCGGCTTTGAGGATTAACTCCATACGACTTGCATAACCTCATAGCGAAGCGACCTCAAAAGCACAACGTGCTGACCTCATAACCTCAATCCGCTTGGGCTGCGATAGAGACTTTTTTCACCCCCGCTAAATTGCACATGTCGATCACTTGAACGAGAACTCCTGTTTCTGCTTCTTTGTCGGCAATTACGACGGCTTCGCGGTCCGGCGTTTTCGCTAGTGACTGCTTCAAGATGTCCTGCAAGCTTGCCAAATCCACCTGACGCTCGTTCATGTGAATCGTTCCTTCACGCGTAATGGCAATGAGCAAGTTTTCTTTTTCAAGTTGGCTTGCCGATTGCGCCTGCGGTTTCGTCACATCGACACCCGTTTCGCGAGTGAACGATGACGTTACGACAAAGAAGATGAGGAGGATAAACACTATGTCCATCAGCGGGCCCATCTCGATGCCCATATCTTTTTGTTTTCTTCTCGGTAAATTAAATTCCATAACAAGTCCTTCGACAGTGGCGTACTCAACGTTCGCTAAGATTTTTTCCCATAAAATAATTGTCAATTACAGTTGCACCAAGTTCCATTTCTTGCTTCAAAATTTCAATGCGTTCATCCAAGCGTTGTTTCAATAGCGTAAGCGGGAATGCCACCAAAAGCCCGCTCTGTGTAGAAATCAATGCTTCTGAAATGCCATCCGCCATCAGCACGGGGTTCTGGTTACCGTACAACGTAATCACTTCAAACGTCGAGACCATCCCCGTCACGGTTCCAAGCAATCCGAGCAAAGGTGCCGCAGATGCCATCACGGAAATAATGTGATTGCCCTGTTCCATATAGCGCACGCTTTTCATCATACGCACTTGCATGTAGTCGCAGAATTCATCATAGTTCTTCTGAGCCACTTCAATTGCATACGAAAACTCTCTTGAAAGGAATCCTCCACGTTTGCGAAGTTTCGTCAACGTCGCCTGTACACGTTGTTCATCAGTGCTAAATTCGTTTTCTCCCGCAGCAACTTTTTCGCCGGTCAAACTGCGTTGCATGCGTCTCACGACTTTATGGACATCGTTCCTGAAAAAATCGCTACCGATGCGCACCCAGCTCGCAAAAAGGAAATAGAACCCGATAACACCCGCCAAGAGGATGGGGAGCATCACCACTCCACCCGCCTCGTACGTGTTCCGCAGAGATTCTATGAATATGTAATAAGTATTATTCAACTTTTCCCTTCCCGAAGACTTTATTCATAAGCGAGGTGCTCTGCACATAAAGTTCGCTGGTAATCTTTTCAATTTTTTCGCTCAAAAGTCCATGCAAAATCATCACCGGGATTGCAATGACAAGGCCCATTTCGGTCGTGACAAGCGCTTCGGAAATACCGCCAGCAAGCACGCGAGCGTCGTTTGTTCCGACTTCGGTAATCACGGTAAAGAGCGTGATGATACCCGTCACCGTTCCAAGCAAGCCCAAAAGCGGTGCTATCGTGCCCATCGCGGCCAAAAGGCCCATGCGGCGTTCGAGTTTAGGTTGTTCACGGAGCAAAGCTTCTTGAAGGGAACGTTCCGCATTTTCTCGCGTATCGTTTACCTTATTCAGAACTGAAAAAAGTACCATTGAAAGACTCGTTTCCCTTTTGAGGCAAAGGCTTGCTGCTTCATCGTACTTTTTCTCGGCGACAAGCGCATCCATTTTCTTGATAAAGCGACGACCAATCTTTCCGCGATACGAAAGGACCAAGAGTCGTTCAAGGAAAAGCAAAAGAGCGATAATTGCGACTAACGCTAACGGGTACATCACAATGCCGCCCTTCTTGAAGAACGCTTTGGCTTTTTCCGTCCAAGTTAATTCCTTGACATCGGAAATAGAATTCTTGACGGCTTTGTTCTGCAGTACATCCAGAGGAATCGAAACTATTCCAGCCTTAGCCTCTGCCGTGGAACCCGCTTGATTCACAGCCTGCTTGATGTTCGTCGCCATCTCGGTCGGGAGATTCGCATTCCATTCAAAAATTTTCCCTTGCAAAGCACCCGAACGCATCAAAGCTTGCACATTGCCATTGTCGTTTGCCACTTCGCCGAGGAACACCGTTCCCAAACGCAAGCGATTCACGTTCACGTCGGGGCGGGAGCCCACTTGCGAAATTTCAGCACCGTAGAATTGCGTATAAGTGACTTCGTGGCGCTTCAGCAAATCATCCATGAATCCTTGCACCGCAGCAATCGTATTCGGCGTTTTCTTTTCAGATTCGATACTGGCCTGCTTCAAGCGTAACAAACGAGCGTTCATTCCGACCGGATAATCGCCAGCAACATCGCCAAGCGTCTTTTCGATCGAAAGCTTCACTTGCGTATTGAGAGCGTCAAAAGAGATTTCTTCGCCCTTGGACTTTTCTTCGGCTTCTTCGGTGATGTTCTTGCTTGACATCGCTTCTTCGGTGACGCGGCCCAAATCCGTCGAAAGCTTGGAATAGCGGCCATCGAGTTCGCGCGTTTTGTTCTGGTGCTCTTCCGTCATCTGCGATTCTGCATAGCGGTTGCTCCAGTGCTTGGCATCGAGTTTTTCGAGGGAATCCGCTTTCTGCATACGGATGCGGGTGAGCGTTTCGACTTCACGCTGCAAGTTGCGCACTTCGACCTGCAACAAGGAATCTTTGATTCGCGCTTCGTCTTCGGCTTTTTTCTTGTCGTCATTGGACCACGGCCATGCAAAAGCAGAAGATGCGAACATCAGGATGATGGATACAAGAATCGCAAAACGCATGGATTCCCTCCGCTTCGCTCCGAGAATGACTGCATTCAACATAGCTTTACCGGATCCTTCGACTTCGCTCAGGATGACACCAGAGCCCACTCTCGCTTTGCATGGTTGTCGTCTTTCGTCTAAAAACATCTCAGTTCCCTCCCACAACAGAAAGGCTTACGGGCAAGTTTACAATCTGAGGCGGCTTTTTCGCCTGTTTCACTTCTATTGCAAGCTTCACCGCAGCACGTTCTTCCAAATTCAAATTTTCATTCCATTCATAAACAACATTTCCATTCTCAATTTTCCGTTCAAGGCGGCCATACTGCGTCCCATTTTCATCGACATAAACCATCCATTGATTGCCAATGCGGAGGATGGAAGCATTCACGATTTCGCCATCCTTGCGGGTGAGCGGGCTATTGACAATCGCGACTTCATCACCGAACTTGATTTCTTCGCCAAGCAAAGACTTGAGGCGAGAAAAAGCTTCTTCTTCGGTTGCGTTGCCGCTTTCGATTTCACGGGTAAGCGATTTTGCGCGATCCAGTCTGCTTTCGCGCTCCCACGGGAGCGTCTGTGCTATTTGCGATTCCAACTTTTTGCTGATTTTTGCAAGTTCCAGGCGCAAGGCGCGGCGCTTGGCGGCCACATTTTCACTGCGATTCTTTGCACGGGCTTGCTTGTTGCGTTCTTGCTGGAGGCTTGCGGCCACTTTGCGTATTTTTGCGTTCAAACTATCAATTTCAGCAAGACGACGTTCCGAATCCGCTTTATAGCGCTGTTCGAGCATCTTGTGGCGGGACACATCCGCACGCAGCATCGAATCCGTCGCCGCAATTCTCGTGTTCAATGTCTGGATTTCGGAATTCAGCTTTTCCTTTTGCATTTTCAAGTCGCGAATTTCGGACTCGTAATCCGCAAACGCGATTCCCGAAAACGTCAGGAGCATCAACATAAAAGACAATAGTTTCAATTTATTCATAACTTTCCAAAATAGGTTAGATATTTAAATTACATATTTAAAACACTTGAACATGCCAAAAGTGTCACCATTTCAAGATTATTTTCAAAAAAAATTCAATTATTGACATACAACGCGATTTCCTTGATGTTTGCACCAATTTTCACATATCGGTACATCAAAAATTTCTTTCCCCTCACTATCCAAACGCACAGAAACAAGTTCACTGTAAGCGCCATTGCAAACGTTTTCGACTTCGCGTTTCAAAATGCTGGATTTCAGTTCTTCAATGTAATACCGGCTCACAAATGCCGAACGGCACTGTTCGTAAGAGATGTTTCTAGAATAATCGTAAGACATATTCCAATTGCGGTCGGCACACCACTCCCACAAATATTCTTTGCAGTCATTTTTTTCAGTTCCTTCCAAACATTCCTTTTCAAGCGAAGAACAATCTGCAATGTGGTTACTTTTAAAATTATTAGCCACGCAGTAACGTTTTAGTCCTTCCGCGTAAGCTTCAGATTTTTCATCATTTTTCATAGAATCGGGCAAGAACAGTGACCATTTTGTGGTATCAAGTGTCATCGCCGCTTTTACGTTAGACGCATAACACGTTTTAACATCTCTATTATAAACGGAATCTCTGTACATCAAAGGTGCATTTGCATTAGCTTCTATTAAATCATCGTATTCATCAACTCTTTCGCCAGACATACCCGCACACGCTACATCTTGATAAAGTCTGCAACCTCGCGTTTCCCAGCTTTCTTCATCCCTACCACCTTCGTAATCGCAATTATGGAACGCCATATGACTCATGCTCACACCTTCTCCTAGAACATTTATTTTTATACGAGAAACAGCCATTCCGCTAAACACGCCCATTCCGTTTTCGATATTCGATTCAGGAACAACACGAGAGTCAGAAACGGACGCTTTTACCTTCCTTACATAATCCACGTATGCGCGGTCCGTCGCGTACAAGTCAACATAAACTTCACCGATAGGCAACATCATGTTCATGAGATAAAGTGTATCCAAATCATTGAGACGTACAATCCTGCGATTTTCGGTATAACCGAAGCTCTGCTGTTTTTCTAAAGGGTCATGCATCGAAAGTCCTCTGTATCCTAAAGAATCGGCTTCGGTCATTCCTTTGAACATCTTATTGACGGTCGTTTTTACAGACTCCCCTGTTTTCATATCATAATCCAATACAGACAAAACGCCACCCACAGTATTATCGAAATCCAAAGCGCATTTTATGAATTCCATATCCATCGGGTATTCCAAAAATTCGACCGTAAAGCTAGCATATCCACCCCAAGTACCTTTGGTTTCATAACTTTTGTTCGGTATCCACTTATAACTCCCATCTTGTTTGGGAATATTCACACCCTTGATATTTACAGCATTGGGGATTGTCGCTTCTGCTTTGTATCTGGACTTAGCCTTGTGTCCTGCACTATCCCACACGAAAAAAGCTTCCATTTTGTAGGTTTCGCCAGCGATTCCTTCAAAGCCGCTATGAGAAAAGCAATTTAAGCCATGAAGGATGATCGTTGTATCAACATTACCGATAAAAGGACGACTGAACAAGCCCTGCAATGTCACATAGGCACTGTCGTAAAATGCAAAATTTTCCGCAGAGGATTCATCCAGTTCATAGACCTTCGAAAAACAAATTTCTGCATCTTGATTTTCCATAACATAGCCATACGTATAAATGCCCGTATAGACTTCGCGCTCTTCGGGATAGTATTCCCATGGCCCATGGAAATCGCAGGCAACGAGAAATAGTGAAGATAGAATCCATACGAGCGACGAGAGGAAAACTTTCAATACATCATTGGATCCTATCGCACGGCGTACTCCAGAATGACATGGCATTCGCGACAGACACCTTACACATCTTTCGTCATTCGTCTGTAGCTGCGAAGCAGCGTTCTTTCGTCTAGAAATAGTATTCATAATTCAACATAATCGGTAAAAAGGGGAACTGAGTAATTTCTGTTTTCTTCGGAGGATTCTTGCTTGTATCGTAGAAGGTAAAAAACATGTTGTCGTGATTGGTAAGTTGATAATCGTCCAGCTGAAATTCCACTTGCCTTCTCGACCGATGTCTATCGCCTTCAGGTCTATGCGGAAGTAATCCGTTTGGCGGCCCGCATTACGACTTCCGGGGAGCACAACAACTTCATCCGTATATCGCTGGTGGCCTAAATCTTGCGAGATGTAATATCCTTTGTATTCACTAATGGGCATTCCAGACGAATATTTGAGAGCAAGTGACGAACGGAAATAACGACCCTTCTTTTTATGTTTCCAAAGGGCATTTTCATCTCCTTTCCAGTTGATGCCCAAGTCCAGCTTTAATGCATACGGCTGATGCCAACTCGGGAAATACGCCTTGGTGCCGTCATTCGCACGCATCACGCTGATGCTTTGACTCCAGTTGATTCCGCCGAACCACCAACCTTTATCTTTACGGAGCGAAAGTTCATAACCAAAGGAATAGCCTTCTGCCGTACCGAAATTATCCGCCAGCACAAGCTCCTTGGAACTCGATTCGTCACTGCTATCCGTCTTCATTGCAAACGTATTCAAATTACTTTGTGTTTTGTAATATACTCCAGCGGTAAAGTCGTAACCTTCAAAGAGGTCGCGATGGCTATATTCCGCAGCAAACAACCACGATGACGCAGGCTTGATATGTTTACCGTCCGTCGTTGTTGTTGCCGGATAGTAAAATTCATTCAAAGTTTCTTGGTCCGTATAAACTATAGAATTCATGTATTGCAAGTAGTATCCGCCATAGAGTTCCAGCGATTTCGAATCGTCAAGATTAATACTCAACGAAGCACGCGGTTCCACGCCAAAATGCTTGGATGCCGTCTGGTAATTGAATCGCAGACCATATTGCAACAAATAATTTGGTGAAATTTTCCACGCATCTTGTACATAAGCCACATGATGGAACGTCTTTTCGATATCCGCGACACTGATAGAAGCCATCGATTCCTGATAACGTTCATAATCATATTCCAGTTCGTAGCCAAATGTGAACGTATGATTGTCTATACCGCGATAGTTCAGCCACAGCTTTCCTGTGAATGTATAAAGCAACATTTCAATCGACATGAGATCGCTAATTTTCATTGTCTGATAAAATTCGCAGAATGCAAATGTCGCATTGTAATCCCAGTCTCCATTGAATCGGTGGTAGATTCCAAGCGGAATCGCGATGTTCCCCCAGTCCATGTAAAGCGGGTCAAATTCCAAGCGATCCTTGCCAATGTAATAGCTGAATTTTAAACGTGTATCTTTAGAGAAGTCGAACATGAACGTTCCCTGCAAGTCCGTAAATTCATAATCAAGCTCGAGATCCAAAAGCCCGATTGCATTGCACAAATCGAGAATGTAGCCGATGTAAGTCGTACGACCTGCAAGGACCCAACGGGCCGGGCCTTTATGCCCTTCGGTATGGAGCTGGGCTGCAAACGTGCTGATCTTTATGCTTGACTTGCTGAACCATTCCTCTACAGAATCCTGACCGCCAGCGCGACCGTCCATCTTGAGCACAGAACTCAAACGGTTGCCGTATTGAGCCGGGAACCCGCTCTTGTAAAACTGCACATCGTCAATGCCTTCGACGAGGAACGTGCTGAAAAGTCCGAAGAAATGCACCGGAGAATAAACAACCGCATTGTCGAACAGGAACAAGTTCTGGTCTGCGGCACCGCCACGCACGTAAATCTTGGAGCTGAAATCGGAACTTGCGACAACGCCCGGGAGCGCCTGGATGCTCTTGATAACATCCGCTTCGGCAAGCCCCGGCATACGCTTGATGGACTTCGCGGACACCACGGATTCGCCCGGCTTGCGTTTAGGACGGCGACGCAACTGCACCACGACTTTCTTGAGTTCCGTTACTTTCGAGTTCGTGCCCCCCGCGGCAAGGAGAGCATCAACATTCACGTCAGAAGATTCCGGCTCGGAGGCCGGAATGACGACCGCAACATCGTCATGGGCCCTATCGTCTCGTTGAGACTCCAGGGTGACATTTGTTTCTGTCATTCTGGAGCGACCATTGGGAGCGATAGAATCCACACCGCTTTCGTCTAAAACAAACTTCTCGCCAAGAGTCATGCTGAACGTGCTATCGCTACCGAGGTAAATCAATTCATAGCATTTTTCTTTTTCGGCACCCGCAGTATCGGAATTCGTCACGCAGACATTCCAAAGTGTATCTTCCGGAAGCACTACGCTAAAAGGCGTACCCACCGTAGTCTGTAACGCTTCGCCCGTTTCAAGAATTTCGACATTCAGCTTTTCGCCCGCCGCAAAAGATGCATCCTGCACAATTCCGTTAAAAACAATACTTTCACGAGCGGCGGCAAACGCAACCACAACCGATACGAAAAAAATTATCCTCAACATAAATTTCATTACAATTTCAATTCCTTTTCTCCTATTAAACACCTAAAGGTGCAAAAAATGTCACCCCATAGTTCAAAAAAATAAAAATTTACAGCAAGCGCGATAAAAAGGTTCATTTTGCAGTGAAGTCAGAAATCAGCGCTCTTGAACCGCGAGGAACGATTACAACAAATCCAACGCCGGGAATGCTGATAGCGTTCCGATTACGGCGAAAAAAAAAGTATATTATTACATCCTGAAACCAATATTTCGGCCAAGCCCACATTTACAAACAACATTACAGACGAAGAAGGGCTTTACATTAATATATCTTTGCAGGAGTTTAATCGCATGACAAATCGTGCAGATGAAAACAAAGAAGAAAAACACATCGATAAGACGGCCACACCCGCACGAATCAAGAAAATGCGCGGCTGGCTAAGGACAAACGCCACAGCAGCATTGGATAGCTATATCGATGAGAATGACGCCCCGTTTTATGGGGACGGCCATTCAGGTTGGAATAGATAATTCTTTAAAACTCAGCTATTCTTCGCCGAGGTATTCCACAGCAAAGATGAGCGTTGCGCCGCCAGGAATCGGACCTGCGCCGCGGCTACCGTAGCCAAGGCCGGGCGGCACTACGAGGATTCTCTTTTCGCCGGGGAGCATGCCCTGCACACCGAGTTCCCAGCCGCGAATCACGTTACCGGCGCCGAGTTCAAATGCAAACGGCTGACCGCGATCACGGGAGCTGTCGAACTTGTAGCCGTTCACCATCCAGCCCGTGTAATGCACAATCGCACGGTGTCCAGAACGGGCCGGTTCACCTTCGCCCTGCTTCACGATGGCGTAACGCAAACCTTCAGAGCCGTTTTCGTACTTGAGGAGAGTCGTATCCGGGAAAAAGTCCATTTTCTGGGCAAGTTCCGGATCCACATCCGTCGAAACCATCTCGACGCGGAACAAGAGCGTAGAATTCGGCGGAATCATCGAGAACGCCGTAGCGCCATACCCCTGAGACGGCGGAACACGCAACCAGCGAACACCACCTTCGCGCATACCTTCGAGGCCAGTTTCCCAACCCTTGATCATCTTTCCGGCACCCATCACAGCTTCGAGCGGCTTGCCCAAATCCTTGGAACTACCGAACTTGCGACCCGTCACGAGCCAGCCCGTATAATGCACCTTAATGATATTGCCAGCAGCGTTCAATTTGCCGCTACCCGCCTTTTCATCGTAAGCCTTGAGGCCACGCCCCAGGTCACGCCATTTCATTTTCTCTATATCGGCAGGGAATTTGTCTGCATCGAGCGGCTTTTCGGCATGAACAAGTTCAACAACGAACATCAAGTCGCTGTTCGCCGGAATACCTTCAAGGGAGTTGTCGCCGTAAGCCATCACGGACGGCACGGAGAGTTTGCGGACTTCGCCTACTTTCATGCCCACAAGGCCCTTGTCCCAACCTTCGATGACCTGGCCTATGCCAATCGTAAATTCGAGAGGCGAACCACTATAATAGGAATTTGCAAAATAAGGAGCTTCAACCGTCGAATCCTGCGCTGCCTGATTCACAATCGCACTGTCCGTCGCTAAGTAACCTTTGTAATGAACTTGAATCAACTGACCCGCCCGAATGGGCTCCCCACTACCATCTTTGACAATATCAACCCTGAACGGAACCGCCCAGACAACACTAGAGGCTAGCAAGACAAGAAAAAACTTTAATTTTGACATAATATCTCCTATCTTATAAAATAGAAAATGCTAGTTTTTTAGAGTAATGATTTATCGTAAACGGATTTAAATATGCTATCAATCATCATCGTCATCGCAATTGTGTTGTTGTCCATTGTCCTCGCCGGCATCGGCATTTACGTGGGCATGCACAATTCCGACGAGAAAGAGGAATCTAAACCAGTTATCGACGTTTCGGGTCAATACGCCGCCATTGGCCGCCCCGCCCGCGAGACGCTCACCGCCGTGAAACCCTCCGAAGCATCCATCAAAGCCTGGCTTGAAACACAGGACTTGACTCCAGAACAAAAGTTATCTTACATCGACCAGTGGAACAGCACGCTCGAAGAGACCATCAAAACGATTGACGAAGGGGACAAGCAAGGCATCGCCACTTACAGAATTGAACTTGGTCCCAAAGGCAAAAATTATTGTAAATTCGTTAGCGAAGAAAATTTCATCACCCGCGAACAGATTCGCAATCACGCGGAAATTTTACCACCCTACGTTTTGGGCTGCGACTGTAAGCTTTTACCGAAGCAACCCTGGGAAAACCCGAGTAAATCCGGATGGAAGGCAGTCATCCCGACACACGGAAACACCTATAACGTCCCGGATTGGAGGCAACTTGCGTAAGTCATTATTATCAGCTATTCTTTTGGCACCAGCCATGGCACTCGCCACAGGTTCGGCAATCATCACCCTTCAGATGCCAGTCGGCGCACGCCAGCTCGGTATGGGCGAAGTCGGAGCAGCACTAGCCGATGACGCAACCGCGATGTATTACAACCCGGCAGGGCTTGCATTCGGGCCTCTCGCCGACGAATGGCGTTCCTCTTACAAGGCGGACGCAAAACAGACGCCGTTCTTTACACACATGGCATCGCGCTCCAAAAACGGATTCTTCGACAAGAGCGAACTCTGGGCAGGCACCGCGAAAGGCGTTCTCAAGTTCGACGGCGAACAGTGGGTCGATTACTACTCCGTGACCTTGCAAGGCAACGCAAAAATTAAGGACGCTGTACGCACCTACGTCGGCACCGAACGCGGACTTGACGAATATACGCGAGTCGTGAAAAAATTCAACGACGTCAAAAACGCAGACGACGAATCGCACGTGGTCGAAGTAAAGATGCCTTGGGACTTGGTCGTCAAGGACACCATCACGGCCATCCTCTATGAAAATCTCACCGAAAAGCTTTGGGTCGGAACGCCGAAGGGTCTCTACCGTTTTGACGGCAAGGGCTGGAAGTCCTTCGACAAGGAACTCGGCGAACGCCGCGTGACCGCACTTGCAAAGCAAGGTGCATCACTCTGGATCGGTACGGATAACGGTCTCTTCGTCTATCGCAACGGCGCGTTCGAACAGAAAGGCAAGGTCCTCCCAAGCCAAAAGATTAACGCTCTCGTCTGGTCCGAAAACCGCAAGGAACTTTACGTGGCCGTCGATGGCGCAGGTGTCGCCCGCCTCACCCCGAAGAAGAGCGCAAACGACAAGGACCGCTGGAGCTTGTTCAATCTTGAAGACGGCATCATGGACCTCTCCCCGACGGCAATCGCTGTCGATAGTTCGGGCCACGTCTGGGCGACCCACAAGGGAGGTCTCTCTCACTTTACGCTGCGCAAGTGGGAACAAGTGCAGTTCGCCAACAACACCGTGAACGACGTTTCCGTTGACCGCAAGGGAGCTATTTGGATTGCAACCGACCTCGGTGTCTGGCGCCACATGCCGGACTACGCGACCGCCAGCGGACGCAAGGCCGAACTCGAACGCAGCGCCAAGGGCGAAGATACCGAAATCAGCAAACGCGACGACGAATGGACGCACTACCACCAGGGCAACGGACTTTCGACGAATAAAGTCTGGGCCGTGCTCCCCGAAGGAAACGACGTGTGGTTCAGCACGGCGAACGGCATGGAGCAGTACAAGGACGCCGACTACCAGCTCACTGCATTCTACGAAAAACTCTTGCCTGTTTTGAACATCCCGGACCTCTACCACCTCTATGGCGGCATGACCATCCCGCTGAACGACTGGGGAACGCTCGGCGTGCATGTGAACTTCGTCTCGTTCGGTTCGACCGTCGTTTCTGGCGATCTGGATGCAGATGACCTCGTTGCTTACAACAGCTCCGAAATCGTCGGTGGAATCAGCTACGGCACACGCTTCCCGAACGACTGGGGCCTCGGCCTCTCCATCAAGTTCTTCTACTCCGACTTGAGTTCCGGCGCAGCCGCTGGCGAAGAAGAAGCCACCACATTCGGTTACGCATTCGATATTGGCATCTTGAAGAAGAACCTCATCGTCCCGAAGCTCAACTTCGCATTGGTACTCGCAAACATCGGCCCAAGTGTCTATTACGTCGATAAGACCATCGAAGACCCGATTCCTTTGACATGGCGTTTGGGACTCTCTTACGAAATCCTCAGCATGGCCGATTACAAGTGGACCGTCGCATTCGACTACAACCGTGAAGTCGTGATGGATGATGACAAGGGCGATCCGGAACCGTTCTACATCGCTTGCTGGAAAGACCTCTTTGACCCCGATGACGATACGAACTCCTTCCTCCAGGGTGTGTTCAATTTCGGTACGGAATTCATTTATTCTAACACAATTGCACTTCGCTTGGGCTACCTCTACGACCGCGTCGGCAAACGTAACGAAGTCGATTTCGGCGTAGGCGTGATGCTCTCCGACGTATTGCAGTTCGACTGGGCGACCATCAAGAACGTAGGCCGTGCAGACGGCGTTCGCGACGGCCAGATGCGCTTCGGCATGCTGTTCAGATTCTAACGAATTTTCCGCTGGCCCATCAAAAACGCCGGCGGTTTTTGATTATTCAAAAAATTATGTTCATATAAAAAGGCATTCCGCAAGGAACGCCTTTTTGATTGCAGGCTCGAATTAGATTCCTACTAAACTCCCTTCAGCAGGTTCATCAAGTTACGTTTGAGGCGATGCCGGTCAGTGAATTTCTGATACGGGCCATCCCACAACTTCAGCAAACCATGATCTTTCGCAATATTCTTTATACGTAAAAGAATTTGCTTTGCCTTGTTGTAATTTTCATTGCCCATGCAACTTGCATAATGCTCAGCATCTCCCCAATATATTTTAGCAATCCTTTCTGGGAAAATATTTTCCAGGGCTTTCTTGAACTTTTCAAGGTCTTCGTTTACACGGCTGGCTTCCAACATGTCTAAAACGATCTCATAGTCTTTCTTTTTCATCAGGACTTCGAGGTACAGGATTTTATCGTTAGCCTTGAGTTTTTCAAGAATTAGAGGTTCCAGATTTTCGTAATCCGCTTTCTTCAAGGACTTTTGAAGATGTTCGAAAACAGTCTTCATATTGTGCGGTTCAGACTCTTCAAGTTCTTCTTCCAGGATGGCTTGCACCTGCCAATAATCCTTCGCCTCCGAGAAATGATTATACATCAGTTCCTGAATTTCAAACTTCGAAGAATTCTTTATATCCAAACGGAAGTTGAAAAGATTCTCCAGCCCCATTTTGTCTTTTTCTGAGCAATACAGATTGTACAGGAATTTAAGACAGTCCTCTTTTCGATATTCGCATTCTCTCATTCCCCGCCAAGCAATCTTTTCAGCATTCTCTATATCGCCCTTTTTGTTATAGTACTCCGCAAGGTTTGCGTAATCGTCATCGTAACGCAGGTTGTTCTTCATCAGTTCGAGATACTTGTCGTCATCCTTGTACTTGAGAAATATCTGCGCCGCATGCTTGCGGTAATAGTCGCTAGATTTTTCAAGCTGGTGCGCCATCTAGAGCCATTCATCTTTATTTTTGCAGCAGGTCTCAACCATATCTACAAGTTCATCGACAAAGCTGTTGTTTCCAGAAATGATGTACTCAAAGGCTTCGTCCATAATCTGCTTTCGGACATCCCAGGGGGTCTTGTTTTTTTGCAAAAGATTAGTCAGGTCATAGATATAGGAAGACGCCTCATCTTCCTCGTCGTAATCACAGCCGCCATATTCATCGCAAGCGGAAACAATCGGCTCAATTTCTGACCAAATCTGCAGAGCCTCTTTCCCGACAAGGTCACACTTGCTTATTGCCGTATTCGCGGCCATATTTTTCTTGCAATATTGCAAGAATGTCTTTTCAGGATTATCGGAGCTTGAAATAATTTTTGCAAGCAAATCTACGACCTGTGCTTTGTTCCAAGGCTGTAGCATTTTCTCAATTTCATCTTTTTTTGAGCATACCAGTTCACCATCTGTGATATTTCACTCATTTTTTTGTAAAAGGACCCCATAAATATACTTCCTTTACAGCGACAAAAACAGACATTTCATGTTTATATATTTGTAGGGCGAGGTTCCATGCTGACGATGTTCCTTATAATTCTCAGGATTTTGTCCCTTTTCGGAGCTGGCACCAATCATTCCGTTCCTGATTATCGTGGGGCTTGTGGCGTCACTTATGTTTTGTGGAGGCTAAAAGAGGTTATTTTTATTACGATGTATTGCTATTTTACTAAAATTTATGTATATTCTAGTAAAAAGGAGTACATCATGGAAACTACAATGAATACAATTAGTGCAAGAATCGACTCAAAACTCAAGACTCAGGCCGAAAACCTGTTCAACGAGCTCGGAATGAACATGAGCACGGCAATAACCGTATTCTTGAAGCAATCCGTCAGACTCCGCAGGATTCCGTTTGAAATCGCACTCGACACGCCAAATGCCGAGACCCTCGCCGCTATGGCAGAAGCTAACGAAATTGCATCTGGCAAACGCAAGGCAAAGTCTTATAAAAATGCGAAAGCAATGATCAAGGACATCCTGGACGATTAATGGAAATCAAAACCACATCAAAATTTCGAAAAGACCTTAAGCAAGCCAAGAAGAAGGGGCTGAACATGGCCCTTTTGCAAGATGTTGTTGACAAGTTGGCCGCAGGGAAAAAACTGGAAGAAAAGCATCACGACCACGCCCTAGTTGGCGAATGGATTACATTCCGCGAATGCCACATTCAACCGGACTGGTTGTTGATATACAAGATATCCGGTGATACACTCATTCTAACTCTTGCCCGAACCGGCACGCATAGCGACTTGTTCAAAATGTAATGTTTCTCAGACCTCGCTGCATAGTCTTCTCCGAACTTACGTCATTTTTTCTCCGAACTTGTACCTTTTTTCTCCGAACTTACGATTCTTTGGAGATATTTTTGGAGACAAAAGCCCGGGCGTTGCGGGTGCGGCGTATGAGCACCCGCTAGAGAGGGTGGAGAGCAACGCTGTGCGAACCAGGGGGAAATCTCCCCCTCCATACAAAAAAGGCATTCCGCAAGGAACGCCTTTTTAATGCTTTTTGGATTGCTTTGTCGCCTTTCGGCTTCTCGTAATGACGTAGTTTTTATTTCACCACAATGTTCACGAGCTTGCCCGGCACGACCCCGGAACAAGTCCGGGGCAGGCTCCATCTTATGCCGGCTTGACAACGATGTTGACCAACTTACCAGGCACAACAATAGCCTTGACAACCTGCATGCCCTTCATGAACTCCTTCACTCTTTCGTTTTCAAGAGCGAGTTTCTCAAGTTCAGCCTTGTCCATATCCTTGGCAACGGATGCCTTGGCGCGGACCTTGCCGTTCACCTGGAACACGACTTCAACGGTGTTTTCCACAGCCTTGGAGTGGTCAGCTTCCGGCCAAGCGACATTCGTGAGCGAGCCTTCGTGACCGAGGATGCTCCACATTTCTTCGGCGATATGCGGGGCAAACGGGTGCAAGAGCTTGACGAACGTTTCGCACGGTTCGCGGTAGCGCTTGTCCATCTTCATCATTTCGTTGTTGAAGATCATCAACTGGCTGATGGCGGTGTTGAAGCTCATGTTTTCAATGTCGTTCGTGACCTTGATAACGCTCTGGTGCATCACCTTTTCGATAGCTTCCGGAGCAGCTTCGTCAACGAAGACCGGGGCTTCATCGCCGTCGCCGACAACAGAACGCCAGGCGCGGCCGAGGAAGCGGTTCATGCCTTCGATGCCCTTGGTCTGCCACGGCTTCACGGCATCGAGCGGGCCCATGAACATTTCGTACAAGCGAAGGCTGTCGGCACCGTAGTCGCGCACCACGTCATCCGGGTTCACGACGTTCTTCAAAGACTTACTCATCTTCGCCACGATCTGCTTGAGCTCGATGTCAGTACCCTTCTTGAAGAACTTGCCGTTCTTTTCTTCGACTTCATCAGTCGGGACTTTGGAGCCTGCGGCATCTTCGTAAGCGAAGGCGAGGATCATGCCCTGGTTGAAGAGCTTCTGGAACGGTTCGTCGGTAGAGACGAGGCCGAGATCGAACAAGACCTTATGCCAGAAACGGCTGTAAAGCAAGTGGAGCACGGCGTGTTCGGCACCACCCACATAGAGGTCGACCGGCATCCAGTACTTTTCAAGTTCCTTTGCCACAAATGCGTCGCCATTGCAAGCGTCAATGTAGCGCAGGTAATACCAGCAAGAACCAGCCCACTGCGGCATGGTGTTCGTTTCGCGAATACCCTTGCGGCCGTTCTTATCGACGACCTGGAGCCATTCGGTAGCGTTGGCGAGCGGAGACTGTCCGCCGTCACCCGGCTTGTAGTCCTTGAGTTCCGGCAACAGCACCGGCAATTCGGCATCATCCACCGTAGAGATTTCGCCATCTTCCCAGTGGATAATCGGGAACGGTTCGCCCCAGTAGCGCTGGCGGCTGAAGAGCCAGTCGCGGAGCTTGTAGTTCACGGTAGCCTTGCCAATCTTGTTGGCTTCGAGCCATTCGATGACCTTCGCGATGCCCTGCTTCTTGTTGAGACCGTTCAGGCAAAGCGTGTCGTTCTGGCTGTTGATGTAAGTGCCGTCGGCAGCCCAACAAGCTTCCCCTGCGAGGACCTTCGGGCGAACGTCTTCGGGGCAGCTTGCATCGGGTTCCATGATGCAGATAACCGGCAGGTTAAACTTCTTCGCGAAATCGAAGTCACGGGTATCGTGAGCAGGCACGGCCATGATGGCGCCGGTGCCGTAGCCGGTCAGAACGTAGTCGGCAACCCACACCGGAATCTTGGTGCCGGTGAGCGGGTTCACGGCGTAGCTACCGGTGAACACGCCGGTCTTTTCCTTGGCGAGTTCCGTACGATCGAGGTCGCTCTTGAGAGCGGCGGCGTGCACGTATTCTTCCACGGCGGCCTTCTGTTCAGCGGTCGTGAGTTCCGGCACCATCGCGTGTTCCGGGGCGACGACCATGTAGGTGGCACCGAACAGCGTATCGCAACGGGTCGTGTAAACGCGGAGCTTCTTTTCGGTCGGCTTGCCTTCAGCGTCGGCAATAGCAAAATCAACTTCGGCACCGTAGCTCTTGCCAATCCAGTTCTTCTGCATGTCCTTCACGCCCTGCGGCCAGTCGAGCTTGTCGAGGCCCTTCAAGAGGCGGTCGCCATACAGCGGGATGCGCATGAGCCACTGCTTGAGGTTACGGCGTTCGACTTCCTTGGTGCCGCACTTTTCGTGAGAACCATCGTTCAAAACTTCTTCGTTAGCGCAGACAATCTTGCAGTGCTTGCACCACCACACCTGAGCGTCGGCGTAGTAAGCGAGGCGCTTCCCATCCTTGTACTTGCGGACTTCGGCTGCACCCTTGGCTTCGACATCAGCAGGAATCGGGAGTTCTTCAATCGGGCGGCCCTTCTGCTGGGCTTCATCGAACCAGGTGCCGTAAAGGCGCTTGAAAATCCACTGCGTCCACTTGTAATACTTCGGGTCGGTGGTGTTGACTTCCTTGTTCCAGTCATAAGAGAGGCCGAGGCGCTTGATCTGGCGGCGGAAATTGTCGCAGTTCTTCTTGGTGGTAATGGCCGGATGCGTACCGGTCTGGATGGCGTACTGTTCAGCGGGGAGGCCGAAAGCGTCCCAACCCATCGGGTGGAGCACGTTGAAACCGCGGCTGCGCTTGTAGCGGCAGATGATATCGGTAGCGGTGTAACCTTCCGGGTGGCCCACATGCAGGCCCGCGCCGCTCGGGTACGGGAACATGTCCAGGCAGTAATACTTGGGCTTGGACTTATCTTCGCCCGTCTTGAAAGTTTGATGTTCTTCCCAGTAGGCTTGCCACTTGGTTTCGATCTCTTGCGGATTATACTTAGCCATTGTAATTGTCCTTTAATTTTTCCGCGGTAAATTTAGCAAAAGGCGAGAGCCACGGCAAAAGTGTGCAAGGCGAGAAAGAGCAAAAACAGAAAAGCCCCGCTAAGCGGGGCGACTTTCAAAAGAGCAAATCAATTATTATTTCCAGACCGACCAAAGATATATTCCTCAAGGACATTGTTTCCAGAAATGCAGCGGTAAATTCTGCCAGGGACGTGCGGTTCTGGTGGAAATACCGATTCTACGCCTTCTCTTTCAGCGGTACATTCCTGACCACTATGAAAACTTGGGTCAGTTTCACGTTCCTGATCTGTTTCTAAAGTCCAAGTTCCATTATCGCGATACCGATAATAATTTTTCGGCATGCAGTAATCATACATTTCATCGATCCATTCGCTTGGACCACCAGAAGGCATTACCATGTCATTATAACAGTCTTCCAACAAACCTCCTTCACGGTCCCCCACTTTTGCATTTTTCGGCAATTCCAAAATATCGTATTCTTCATCTGTCAAACCTCTTTTTCGTGAATCCGTATATTGCCGCGGCACAAATTTTGCAGGTTTCCATTTGCCATATTGACAGTAATAGTTGCCTTCGGGCGACACATGATATAAGAATGGCGTAATTTCATCCCAAAGATGATGACTGAAATTGCTAGAATAATCTTTTGTACAATAGCCATGTTCCAAATCAAACGTACATTCCGCCCAACCAGAATTGTATCCATCATCGAACAAGTACCGATAATACTGCACTTCACCATTCGATTCAATTGAGCAAGTATCACCGAGAGCCGTTTTTTCCGTCATGCATTCGTAATAAGCTTCTGTAGTATTCTTCCATTCACCATGACTACACGCAAAAAATACCGTAATATCGTTTGTATCAACGCTATGATAAGTCAATTTTTCCTTGAGCCCTTCATTCGCAGCATTACACTCCTTAGTCATTTTCTCCAAGCCATAAAAAATATCCCACTCGTCATTTCCTTTGTATATATAAACGATTCGAAACTCATGGCCCCCAAAAAATCCCACTTTTTGAATTCTCGTACAAACATCGCCCACATTCGCACCAGTCGTATCACAAGTCACCGCAGGGGTTTTCTGAACCCACTCCCCCTTTTCGCATCTATAGTACCCCAAAGAATCATACTTGATATTTCCGACCCACATCGTATCAACCGCCCCCTCATTGTGTGCATCACACGTTGAAAGTCGCGCCAATTCCACAATTTTTGAAGCACTCGAAACCGCAGAACTACTCGAAAGCAGGGAGCTACTTAAAGCCTCATGGTTCGAAGAACCTGGATTTGAAAACACCTCGCTGCTCGAAGATTCAGCCGCCGAAGATTCCGTCGCCACGAGCATCGGGTTACTCCCAGTATCGTCGCTACACGCCGAGAATGGCAACAACGAAAAAGACGCTAGCATCGCTAGCACTGAAGCATGATTCCTATTGGACATCTAAACATCCTCCTAATATGTTCATTAAACATACCAACTTTTTTATCAAAAAAAAACACTTTTTGCGATATATGTAATAAAAAAAGAAGCCCCAGAAGGTGACCACCCTTCCAGAGCTAAAATTAGAAGTCTACGCTGTTAGTTTTCGCCGTTTTTCATCTCCGTCTGTTCACGATCCATGGTGTATGCCAAGTATTCCCTGAAATCGCGGTTGATTTCCACGTTTGGAACATCATAAGCATAAGACTTGTCGATGTTCCAAACATTCGGATTGTCAAGCCAGCCACGCACATCGACACCACCCAAGCTTATGGACTTGTCGCCCGGGCCCTTGGCAAGCATTTCAATCTTGGATTTTGTAACCCAACCTTGTCCGCATTTTCCTTTGACCAAAACCGCAGTATCCGATTTTTTCAGAATTGCAAGTTCGTCATTAAAGCCAGCCGTGCAAATGACTCGACCACCTTCTTTTTCAGAAGTAATCTCGACATCTCCACGTTTCGACTTGACAAACTCGGCTCCAAAAGATGCCGAAACCATAAAAGCGATGGCGACAAGCGCCGTTATCTTTACGTTTTTCATGATGTCCTCCTTGATTATATTGGAACGATCAACCGTCCCATCAAACAAATTACAAAGTAAAGTTTACACAGACCACGGGATAATTAGTCCCACTTAGAATAAAACAGCTATTTATGATGCTATAAAAACAACGATTCATAGCTCTGTAAACATTTTTTTCTAGTCATTTTACAATCAATAAAATATTTTTAAGTCGTTAAACCCTCCTTGTTTTGTTATAATTCAATCATGCTTTTAAAAAGATCTTGCTTACTCGCGTCCATGATATTCGCACTCTCGACGAGTGCTTTCGCTCAATCCAGTTCCAATGACGATGATTGGCTCTCCGCCGATTCTCCCAAGCCCGCTGCAACAAGCGAAAAAAACACAAGTTCCTATGATGGAACATCTGACAGCGAATTTGCAAACGACGAAGAATATGCAAGCGCCTACGCCAGATACAAGACGCAAACGACTTCACGTTCTGAAATCAGCAAACAGCGCAAAGAAGGCTTTTCGCAGTCCGTCTTTGTCGGTGCACGAGTGCAGGGTGGTTTTAACACTTTCCTAGGTTCCAATTCCGATGGTTGGGGTGCAGGTTGGAATGCCGGTGCAGGTATTCTTATCAAAATTACAATGTTCACGAAGAATTTCAGCCTTGTACCGGAGTTCACGTTCAATTACCGCCATTACAGCTACGAAAAGAACATGGACTTCTATACGAACAAGGCTCAGTTGGACATTATGTTATTTGAGCTTCCAATCATGTTCCGTTACACCTTCGATCAATACGACTTTTTCGCCGCAGCAGGTCTTCACCTTGGACTTAAGCTGATGGGCGATACGGAATTCCGTTCCGAAGCAAACAGCAGCGTGGTTTCTGGAAACACCCCTCCTCCAAGCACGAATACATTTGTCTCTACAAATATGGAAGTGGGTCTCGCTCTTGAAGGTGGCTACATGCTGACTAGAAACGTTCATGTGAACCTCCGTGTTGTTCAATGCTTCACGAACTTACTCAATCAAGGTTTGACGGTGGAAAAATCTTTTGAAAACTCCACGCTCCTCACTTTCTACACGAACCTCGGTATTGCGTTCCTGTTCTAGGAAATCAGGTGTTAGGGGACTGGTTTTGGGTATTAGGAAACCGCCACCATCGATTTAAAAAGGAAGCGTAAAATGCTTCCTTTTTTACAACATAACATTTTCATTTATCTTAAAACAGGTCGCTAAACAGTCAAAATTTCAAAAACATCAAAATTTACGTGACTAAATTTTATTTTTAAGACTTTTTCATGTAAAAAAAGACGTTTTTCAAAATCAGCATAAAAAAGTTCCCCTTTCCAGGGCGATAGATTCCCGATCATGTCGGGAATGACGAGCAACTCACTGCTCATAGCTCACAACGCTCCGCAACATCAACTAAATCTTCCGTTCAGTTGTTTGCGGCGGCGGCCACGTTCCGAGACGACAGCTTCGATTAAGAACAAGAGTGCGGCAAGGCCGAGGAAAATCTGGTAGCGGTCTTGATAATTTTCCATGCGGTCGCTGCTTTGGTCTTTCTTTTCGAGTGTCGCGATTTCGGTCAAGACTTTTTGCAACTGAAATTCGCCGGGACTTGCGTAAAAGTAAAGCGCACCCGTCACATTTGCGATTTCTTGCAACGTACCCTCTTCCAGGCGGGTCGTCACGATATTGCCTTGCAAGTCCTTCTTATAGACACTTCCACCGTTCTTATCCTTGAGTGGTATAGGCACGCCTTCGCGGGAGCCGATGCCAATCGTATAAATCTTGATGCCCATCTCAGCGGCTTCTTTTGCGGCATTGACTGCGGCAGCTTCAAGTTCTTCGCCATCGCTCATGAGAATCATCACAGAATGCATGCTCGGGCCACCCGAATTTTTGAACAAAGTCATACCTTTGCGAATCGCTTTCTCTAAGTTCGTACCCGGCATGAGCCAACCCGGATTCAGTTCGCGCAACACCATCTGCACCGTACCGTAATCTAGCGTCAGCGGAACCATCACTTGAGCTTCACCGCTGAACGCCACCAACCCCACACGGTCGCCGGTCAGCGATTCGAGGAACGCAGAAATTTCGTGACGGCTACGGACTAAGCGGTTCGGCTTTACGTCTTCGGCAAGCATCGAAAGCGAAATATCCTGCAACAACACAAGATCCTGCCCACGGCGTTCCACATGTTCCATCTTGCGGCCCCACTGCGGACGGGCAAGCGCCACGAACAAGAAGGCAATCGCCAAAAGCAACAACAGAACTTTAGTCAGGCGACGCCACGGCGATACGCTTGTCGAAAGCTTCGGGAGCATCGAAAGCGAGACAAAACGGGCTGCAAGTTTTTTACGGCGATGGTACGCATACACAAACAGAAGTGCAAAGAGAGGCAGAGTAAAAAGGCCCCACAAAAAGTTCGGTTCGGCAAATCTCATTATATACTCCGATAAATCATATCCTTAATTTCTAACCGGGCAAGAAGAATATACAAAAGTTAGAGACTAGAGACTAGAGATTAGTGGTTAGTGATTAGTGGTTAGTGGTTAAGAATGAAAAAGGGTATATTCATTCTTCATTCTTCATTTTTCATTCTTCATTTCATTATCCTATTTACCAACCACTACATTGACCACTAAACATTTTGAATTGTTTTCATACAAAAAGCTTGCAATTATTTATATTATGCTTTAAGGGTTAGGTCTTGAAAGATGTCATATACAGCGTTATTAGAAATCAATATTATCAGCATTGTAATACTGCTGATTACGCTGCTCCAGTTCAGGGAGAGCGTTCTTAGGCATTTGGAAGAACGCATTCTCGGTTTTACCATTATCGACACCATCATCTACATCGTGTTAAGCACGGTGACCAAGATGTTGCACATTCTCCATGTACAAAGCGATCTTTACGGAGGCAACCAAAAGATTTGCGTCGTCTATGCGGTCATGTACGCATTGAGCCTTATTTCTTCGCTTCTGCTAGGGCAGCTCTGGTTTTCATTCATTTTTTTGCGAGTTCGTAAAAGCGTCTATTCGTACAAGCACTTGTTCCCGCTTTTTTCAACGCCAAGCATCATCGGAATTTTCATTTGCATAGGAATCAGCATCTACGGATTCACGAACGACTGCCACGCGACCTCGCTCCAGTTCAGAAGGCTTCTGCCGTTTCTTATCGGGCTTAACTTGATGTACATTGTCGCGACGATGGCCCTCGGCATCCAGTATGGCATAGCACAAAAGAACTCCACGAACCGCAAAGAAGCCTTTTATCTATCATTCATCGCCTTTATTCCAAGTTTCGCCTGCATCATTCAATACTTTGTCCCAAACATTCCTCTCACGGACCCCATTTTCGCACTCACGCTCCTGCACATATACGTGACCCTTTTGAAGTATAGGATTACATCGGACCCGCTGACCGGCATCAACAACAAGATTCGCCTGATAGACTACCTACAGTACATCACGCAGCATCAAGATTCGAGCAAGCGTCTGTTCATTCTGCTCATGGAAGTGGATTACTACAAAGCCATCATCCGCAAGTTCGGATACGAAATGTCCGACCGCGTCATAGCAGACTTAGCTTCGTTCCTCAAACGTCAGTGCAAAGAACAACGAGGATTCTTGGCTCGCACCGGAGAAAGTCAATTTTCCATCATCATGGAATGCGATGAAATTTCGGAAATCGAACAGTTCTGCCAAAAGCTCATCCGCGAATGCGAACGCGACAGCATGCAGGCAGACATGAACTCTTGGAAAATATCTTTCAGCATCCACTTTGCTGAAATATCGAATATTTCATCCAGCAATATTTCGAGGATATTCGCAGTCGCAAAGAAGAACTGCTACAAGCCTGAAACGCCGGAACCTAGAGAATAGGCGGCGAGCGATGGGGCCGATTGCTTACGCAACCTTTGAGCTATGAGCACGGAACAGCTTACCACCCCAATGAATCTTTTAACCGAGCGAAACTCAAAGCAAAGCGACCTCAAAGCATCTTCGATGCGACCTCAAGCCTCACACCCCTACGGGATTCTCACGAATCTGGTGTTTGCGAGGATGAGTTCCAGCAAAATGAGAAGTGCGCCAATCAACAGCCACGGATAGAATTTTTCGGCGTAGCGGGCGTAAGCGATTGTCTCGATTTCCGTCTTTTCGAGTTCGTCGATTTCGGAGTAAATCTTTTCAAGTTCAGCCTTGTTTTCGGCGCGGTAGAAGCGACCGCCAGTCTTTGCGGCGACTTCCTTGAGCACGCTTTCGTCGATACCTTCTTCGGGAGTGATATCGCGTTCGCCCCATGAGATTTCGCCAGTCCACGGGTTCTGCTGGAACGCGAGAATCTTACCGTCCTTCTTCCCGACACCGACCGTATAGACTTTAACGCCTAGAGACTTTGCCACTTCGGCGGCGCGCATCGGCGGGATGACGCTCGCATTATCGCGACCGTCAGTCAGGAGGACAACAACGCGGGACTTCGCATCGGACATCTTGAGTCTCGCAAGAGCGTTCATGAGGCCATCGCCAATGGCGGTCCTGTTATTGATAAGCGTATCGCGGGCGAGGTCATCGCTAGCCTTCAAGATTTCGAGCAGCGAACCGTAATCAAGCGTGAGCGGGCACTGCGTAAACGAACGGGCGCCAAAAGCAGAAAGCCCGATGCGGTCGCTATGGCGTTTCTGGATAAATTCGGCGATAACATCTTGAGCGTAACCGAGACGGCTGTACTTCCAGTATTCGCCTTTCTTCAAGATTTTTTCGGCGTTCATCACACCAAGCTTCGCCTGTTCCGAGCGCGTCAGCATGTCGAGCGTCCCCATGGAACCGGAAACGTCAAGCGCAAGCATGATATCAACGCCATCCGTCGAGGTGTATTCGACTTCCATCGCGTTCTGCGGACGGGCAAGCGCCACCACAAAGCAAATGAGGGCCGCCAGGCGAAGCGCCGGAACGATATGCCTAAACTTGACGCGACGGCTCGGCACCGCCTTTTTCGCAAGAGCGAGCGCCGGGAACTTGATAGTACTTTTACGACGCTGTTGGCGGTAAACATAAAGCGCAATCAACAGCGGAACAAACAACAACAGCCAAAAGGCTTCGGGATTTTGAAAATGAAGGGCACCAATATCCATTTCAGCTCCAAAATAACTAAAAAACGATAATTACACGCAAGAATATACAAATTGAAGGTCTAGAAAAACTGCTATTGGCAAGTTAAAAATCAAAAAATAGTGGTTAGTGGTGCTTTAGACGAAAGACGATAGACGAAAGATGTGGTTAGTGGTTGGTGGTTAGTGGTTGGTGGTTAGTGGTTGGTGGTTAGTGGTTAGTAGACAGTAGGAAGTAGGAGGTGGTAGTGGTTAGACGAGAGGGGAATAATCATGGCGTTGCTGCCATTTAAAGACGAGCGGAGGCGTTAAAGAGGTTTTAAAAAAGCCGTTTTACAAAAAACTTCAATTTTTACGTGAATAAGATGGCTTTTTCTGGATTTTTCACGTAAATTTTCAACGTTGTTTGTAATTTTTTCTCTAAATTGGACAAAAATTTACGTTGTCAGCACAAAAAAATCATTAAAAATCACATTTTGGGGGATATTAAATGAGCGCAATAGATAATTTGCACTCTTTTTTAGGAAATTTTCATTACTTTGTATAAATTTTTACGTGACTAAAGCCCGTTTTCGTTCAATTTTCACGTAAAAAATAGCCAAATCCAGATTTTTGCTCCCCAACACCTCTTTTTCACAGCACCAACAGCAAGCCATCGACGCCGAGGACGGCGAGGCACGAGACCGCGGCAACCGTCACGAGTCCGCCGCCGAGAAGAGAAGCCACCACGGCAGCCAAAAGCGCACAAGCCCCCGTAATACGGCTATCCGTCGCAAAGAAAATCGCAGGGACGGTCATCGCGCTGAGCACGGTGTAAGGCACATAAGCGAGGAACGAACTCCAGAAAACGCTCTTGAGTTTTTTACGGAGCAGAATAAACGGCACCGCACGCAAGAATAGCGTCACGCCCGCCATGACAAGCAAATAGATTGCGTAAGTCTGCATGTCAATATTCATTTTGCCGCTCCTTCGTCATCATTGTTTTCGCCATTATCGACTTTCATGGGGAACAAAGCCGCCGCCACGAGGGATGCCACCAATGCGCAAATGATAATCGCAAACCCTACGGAAACGCCTCTGAGCGGCGGAAAGAACTTGAACGCGCAGCTGAGCGTGACGGCAATCGCAACTGCAAAAATCGTCGGCTTGTGAGCCCTCATTTGCGGAACGACAATTGCCACAAACATGCCGTAAAGCGCGACACCAAGGGCGTTCGTCACCATCGCAGGGAGGATTTCGCCGCAAATCGCGCCTACCATCGTCCCAAGTGACCAGCCAAAGTAAGGGAGCGTCATGAGTCCAAGGAAATAAATCGGAGTCACCACCTTCTGCGACATCGAAACGGCAAAAATTTCATCCGTGATGCCCGTCGCCAAAAGCAGGCGCTTCACCGTCCCAAATTCCGGCGAAACCTTCTGCGACAAGGAAATCGCCATCAGCGAATAGCGCAAGTTGATAAAGAAAGTCGCTATCGCCATCTCGATAAACGTGCCTGCCGCATCCGCCATAATTTGGAGCCCCGCGAACTGCCCCGCCGACGTGAGGTTCGTCATGGAAATGAGCGTCACGAGCGGCCACGACAAGAAATTAGACCCCGCAATGCCAAACGAGAAGGACACAGCAAAGTATCCAAGCCCAATTGGAGAACCGTCTTTCAAACCCTTTAAATAACTCATGGGCGCAAATGATAGAAAAAAATAAGGGCAGCGGCAATAGTTATTTATGCAAATATTTAAATATATGCAAAAATTACAAAAAAAAAATCCCGCCAGCGACTTTCACCGCAAGCGGGACACCCAATCCAGCATACATGAGGAGATAAATCCTATACGCCAGTTGAGATTCTCTATGGCAAAAAATTTAAGACTAATTTATTAGAACGCGAATACCGTTTCAAGACCAAAGCGGAGAGCGGTATCGTCACCAGCATCGTCTCCGACCGGGACATCAATCATCGCAAAGCCAGTGATGTCAAGGCCTTCGACTGGGGTGGCATAAGCACGGAGGCCAATGTCAAACGTCGAAAGTTTATCGTCCTTGTTCGTACTGCGAGTATGGTATTCAATCGGGAGGCCAAGAGCAATTGCGTCGTTAATCTTCACGCCCGGTTCACCATAGACAAAGAAATATTCAGGAATTTCTTCGTCATGAAGAGTCGGATGCTTCTTGTCAATTGCAGCGAAGAACACGGTCGCCTTGACATTAAACATGCCGAGATCCAACGACGGTTCTGCAAGAATCGCATGCGTTGCATCAGGATGATCTTCTTTAAGATTGTCTGCATGCAAGCCATAAACGAAGTGGAAGCCAAAGCCGCCAAATTTCAAGTTTGCCTCAAGGCCCGCATGGAGTTCGTTATGTTTCGGCTCCTGATAGGACTTGTAATCAAAGTAAGGACGGAGCATGCTTTCGCCAAAGCCAAGTTCGTAAGCGAGGTGAAGGTTGTATGCAACACCTACGCACGTTTCTTCACCATCTTCTTCAACGCAGATTTTATTGTCGTTGTCACCGCGACCAAAGCCAAGGCCAAACACAAGACCACTAAAGTCGATTTCGAAACCGCGGATATCATGTTCTGCCATACCGGCGGCATTGTCTGCCGGATCGTCGTAATCGTAATAGTTGACGAACGCACCTTCCGAGAACGTCAAGTCGCCAAATTTCACAGCAAACTTGTCATTCGGTGCAAACTGAACAAAAGCTCCATTGTAAATAGCACCCGGATCCGTCGTTTCGCCATCGGCTTCGAGCTGTGCGGATGCAGACCACTTTTCGTTAAATTTGACATCGACATTCAAATCAAATGTTGATTCATATCTGTGGCTCTTAAAATCTTCGTTGATGACATCACCTGTGTAGGCGTCAAATTCTACTTCGCCAGAGAACTTGACTTCCGGACCGTTTGCAGCAGGCGCGGCAATTTCTGCAGCTGGAGCAGCAGACTGTTCAACAGCTGGAGCAACGCTTGGCGTGCTTACCACTTCTGTCGAATTAGTCGATTCTTCAACAACGGCGTTCGTTGGAGAAGCCTGTTCGGAACTTGTCGGTGCGATAGAATCATCGGCGAGAGCCGGAGCAGCAAGAATAGAAACGGCCGCAAGGCCAAACAACAGATTGGAAGTTAAACGAGTCTTCATTTTGTCTCTCCTATGACGGTTTTTATTGTTTTTTGTAACACCCCGTCAGGTCTTTTACATTTTGTGTTACAAAATCCGTGGCTTTTCGCCCTTTTTACTATTCTTTAAGCAAAGAGCGTGCCAACTTTTTTTCAGTTCTATCCATTCAGAATCATTTTTCTCCACGCACATATATTAGCCTCCTCTTTTATTGTTAGCTTTGTCTAATTTAAGGCGTTTAATTAAGGGCTGACGGCTTCGGGGCCACCAGCCCTTAATAATGATTCTTGACTCAAATAAGGTTAGTCTTCGAAACGCCCTTTCTTATTTGCGTCCATACCAAAGAGTTTGAGGAACACAAACGTTGCCACAAGCACAATGATTGAACACACAATCCAGAACACATTTCCACCGACCGGAATCTGGTAGAGGAGTACCGCGACAGCCCAGGCAAGAATCGTCTGCACAGTGGCCATCAACACCCCAAGACCAAGACCAATTTCGCGAACGACCACGCCCATTGCAGCAAGGCAAGGCACGTAAAGCAAGATAAAGATCAAGAACGCAAACACCTGCCAGTTAAATCCATCGACCGGATTTCCATTCTTGTCCGGGTTGTGGAAGTAAGAACGGAGATTGGCGTAGATATCAGCGGTTTCGCTCAAGTCGCCTTCTTCGAGAGCGCCGATTTCATCTTCGCTCAGCGTGAGGCCTGCAGCAGCGAGCTTTGCAAACACAGCCTCGCGAGCCTTGTCGGCACCTTCATCTTCGCTGAAGGTCTCGATAGAAGCATATTCTTCGCAAGTAATCGCTTTGGCTTCAAGAATCTTATCGAGCGTGACTTTCTTGAGTTCTGCGGCATTCTGCGCTTCGAGTTCACCAGATGTTCCGAGAATGTCCGTGAGAGAGCCGAAGACTTCACTCAAGTTTTCCGGAATCGTGCCAAGGGCTTCCTTGAATGCACCG
>Ga0129307_1001039_pt1 | contig 34161 bp, 22 predicted proteins | sample P1105metagenome_FD_94437 | JGI IMG/M metagenome (GOLD analysis project Ga0129307, IMG submission 94437) | Capybara group fecal microbial communities from Wisconsin, USA - P1105 metagenome | ecosystem: Host-associated > Mammals > Digestive system > Large intestine > Fecal | place: USA: Wisconsin...
AAAACTATGCAAGGCATCACGAATGTAAGACCTCAAGGGCTTACCCTGAAGTGAGGCTTTGCATAGTTTGAAGTCGATGATTAAATGTTTATAGGTTATAGTTTATAGGTTATTGAAGTTTAATGGTTTAAGGTATTGAAGTTATGAAGACGAAAAACTATGCAAGGCATCACGAATGTGAAGCCGTAAGGATTCACCCTGAAGTGAGGCTTTGCATAGTTTGAAGTCGATGATGAAAATTAAAAAGTTTAAATATGAAAAATAAATTAGTTTTTGCCACGCATAATAAGAATAAGTTAGCTGAAATCAGAAACATTCTGAAGGATTACGAAGTTGTAGGGCTGCGCGATATCGGCTGCATGGAAGATATTGTGGAAGACTCCGACACGCTGGAAGGCAACGCCAAAATCAAGGCCGATTTCGTGACCGACAACTTCCACCTGAATTGTTTTGCCGACGATACCGGCTTAGAAGTGGAAGCCTTGGACGGTGCCCCTGGAGTGTACTCGGCCCGCTATGCAGGCGAAGGCTGCTCCTATCACGACAATGTTGTGAAAATGCTGGCCGCAATGAAAGGCAAAACCAACCGCAAGGCCCGTTTCCGCACTGTGATAGCCTTAAACCTTGACGGAAAGCAGTATTTCTTTGAAGGCATAGTCAACGGAAAGATTCTTGAAGAAGAACACGGCCAGGGCGGCTTCGGCTACGACCCTATCTTCCAACCTGACGGCTACGAGCAGACCTTTGCCGAAATGCCGATGGAAGTTAAAAATAAGATTTCACACAGAGGAAGAGCAGTGCAAAAACTCTGCGAGTTTTTGCACATGTAATTATTTTTTTGTATATTTGCAGGTTGGTTTCATCAATAAAACTTTGAAAAATGAAGAAAGCATTTATAATTCTTGCAGCTTTGTTGCTCACCATTTCAATCAAGGCCCAATCCATAAAGAATCTGTATACATTTGACAAGATGCAGAATAAGCTGGAACTTGACATCTCGAAGATTGACTTGTTCGAGCAACGAATGCACCTGCTTTATTCTTTGGAGAATGACGACCGTTTTGACGTCACATTAGGCGAGCAGGACGGTATCTTTGTCGTCAAAAGCGGTAAAGAGATGGGATATAATAATCTGGAAAGAGTTTTCAATCAATTCTATCAGGAAGAGGTTGCAGCATTCAGCGCGATGCCTAAAGATGAGGTCGGAGACCAGTTTTATGTTTGGAAAGCATCATTGACGGATAGCTTCATTGCCAATATGATGATGGATATGTACGTCAAGGACCGTCAGAACAACCACTGCAACACCGCCGATCCTTTCTGCACCGACAACGGACAGTATCAGTTCCCGGCTGGCGTGAATGCCGGTTCAGGTGAACCTGGCCCAAACTATGATTGTTTAAGTACAACTCCTAATCCTGCTTGGTATTATATGAGAATGGCTAATGCAGGTGGAATGACGATTTACATGTACAGCACACCGAGTGAAGATATTGACTTTTGCTGCTGGGGTCCATTTGAAGATCCTGTCACACCTTGTCCAAATGGATTAACATTAGCCAAAAGAGTAAGTTGCAGCTATTCTTCCAATGCCACTGAAAACTGTATCATACCTAATTCAGCTCAAACAGGTCAATATTATATTCTTGTTATCACCAATTATTCGAACCACAATTGTAATATCACATTCAGCAAAACATCAGGAACTGGCACAACAGACTGCAGCATTATGCCTCCACTGGTTGAAAACGGCGGTCCTTATTGCGTTGGACAGACAATTACATTGACCGGCAACGCCCAAAGCGGCGCGACATATACCTGGTCGGGTCCAGGCAACTGGAATGCCACCGGGCAGAATGTAACCCGTCCTAACTGCACCATGGCGATGGCTGGCACATACACATGCACCATAGCATTGAACGGTCAGACCAGCAGCGCCGATACTCAGGTGGCTGTGTTCGCCAACCCTACCGCCAATTTCAATTCCACAACAGTATGTGTAGGCGATGCGACACATTTCACCAGCACATCATCAACGAGCCCGTCTGGACAGCAGATTACAAGCTATCATTGGAACTTCGGCGACGGTACATCATCGCACGACCAGAACCCGACACATACCTATGCAAACGCCGGCACATACACAGCAACGCTAACTGTGGCATGCGGCGAAAACACTTGTACACACACTTGCCAAAAAACCGTCACCGTCAACGACTATCCTGTCGCCAATGCAGGCAACGACCAGAACGTCAACTACCAGAACTCTGCCACACTTTCAGCAGCAGCTGTCGCTGGCGCGTCATACGCATGGACTCCGGTCAACAAAATCAACGGCAACCCTAACCAACAGACAGTGCAAACCATACCGCTGACCGAAGCCACAACATTCACACTTACGGTAACCAAAAACGGTTGCTCAGACACCGACCAAGTGATTGTTTCAGTTGGAGCGCAAATGACAGCAAACGCCACAATAGCAGCCGACGAAATCTGCGACGGCAACACAACAACCGTATCGGCTTCGGCAATGGGCGGCAATGGCTCGTATACATATTCATGGCAGGCGGTTCCAGATCATGTCACATTCAGCAATCCTACATCGGCCAACACCACAATCGATCCGGCACTGCCAGGCGAATATACCATCACCTGCGAGATAAACGACGGACAGACTACACTACGGCCACAAGTCAACCTGACGGTGAATCCTGCGGAAAACATGGACGTAGTGATGGCCGTGTGTCCGAGCGAGCTTCCATACGTGTTGGAACTGCCAGACGGCACAACACAAGAGTTCAGCGAAGCCACCGGTGCCAGCGGCTGGCATACCACAGTGCCGAACCAATTCGGATGTAACGTTAATGTATCGTTATATCTGACAGTCAACGAAGTGGTGGAAAATAATTTCACAGAGGAAACCTGCGACGAACCGTATACTTTTTACGATGACGGCATTGCAATCAAAACCCTGTATCAAACATGTATTTTCGACACTGTGTATCCATACGGCGATTGCGAGAAACATCTGATAATCGATTTCACCAGACACCCGGTTTACGATGAGCATAACGCCAACGAATATGTCTCGATCAACTATCCAGAGCATCACTGCATGGAATATTACTGGCCAAGCAACGGACAGACATACACTGAACGCGGCAATTATCCTCACACATTCACTACAATTCACGGATGCGACAGTATTGTCACCCTGGTGCTTGACGAGGGCAACCTCAGCTTTACAGTCGACCCTGGCGCGAGCTCGGCAATGGTTGTTGATACATGTAAAAACCTCGGAGGATATTACCTCTGGGGATATGAAGAGTTGAACACCAAGATTTGGGGCAGCGGCACTGATTGGCAGTTCAATTTCCAAGGCGCTTCGTCTCATGGTTGTGACAGTATCGGTCACCTGAATCTGCGTCTTTACGAGCGCCCGAGTATCGACAGTATAGCCGGCGACAAGCTTGTCATCCCTGGCATCGGATTTATGCCGTATGTGTATGAATATCAAGTACAGGGCATTGCTGGCGCAGGCACTGATGGCGACGATCCAGACTATCCGACACATCCCGAGGACTTCACTTGGGAGATATTCAGCTACTACAACACCCCTAACCGTCTGTACCCTGACGATCCGGAGAATAACGAGTCATCATGGCAGATTGGATACCCTGACTCTACCGATCTGACCAGAGCTTATGTGTTTGTCAACGCCGAAGGCAATGCTTTGCTGAAATGCACCATCAACACCTTGTGCGGCACAGTGTCGACCGAGAAGTTCATCTATACCGACGGCTACCAGGCCGGTGAATCGGTAGATGAATACAACTACGAAAACATGGTCAACATCTTCCCCAACCCTACCAGTGGCGAGCTATACATCGGATACAGCGAGAAGTTTACAGCCACGCCGCTTATCATTAGCATTTACAATACAAAGGGTGAGATTATAGACCAATTCTATGCCAACACCGAGAACAATGTGACACATTACTCGATGAGCAGACTGCCAAACGGTATGTACTTTGTAAAATTTACCGGAAAAGACTTCGTGGTAACGAAGAAATTCGTGCTCAACAAATAAGCGCGAATCAACTACCAGCCGTGGCAGGCATCGTGAAGGAAGTTGAACTTCAACGGCAATCCAAGGCTGAGCATAAACTCAAATCCCCTGTTATTGCGGGAGTCATCAGTAAAAGTATAAGCATAAAGATCGGCGGGAACACCGTCGGTCTTGCTATATGTATTCATCAAACCAAAATTGTATGAGCCGTCCAGCTTCAAAACCAGCGAGAAGACATCAAATTTGATATTGAAACGGATACCTGCGCCAAGAATGACACCAGCATCCAACGGGTTGATGACGGCGTCAGACTGCGAAATATCGACAGTTTGGTCGGTGGACTCGCCATTGGGGAATTCCTTTGATATGGCACCGCCATAGCAAAAGCCCACATAAGGAGCGGCAAAGATATACGGGTTGACCGTCTGATCGCTATAGAAGCGGTAGCCGAACGGGATTCTCAAGTCAATGTACTTGGCGTCGAGCTTGTCGATTTCCTGAATATCGGTCGAACCTGGTCTTAAAACGAATTCCTTGGTATAGCCTCTGTTGACAGCCATGAGCTCGGCTCCGATAGTAAAGCCAGGAGTGTTCTTAATATTCACATCATACTCCACAAAAATGCCATAGCCCGGTCTCAGCAAATATTTGCCTGGCAAATCATTGTAGTTGGCATCGGAAAAATGCATGGAATACAGAGTGATTCCGCCTTTTATACCAATTGTGGGCACGTTTTTGAAATCGCGTTTCTTCTTGATATAGCCAAAGCTATAGTCTACCTGGGCCATAGTCTGTAGACTGATTGCAAAAACTATAATCAATATGCCGAAAATCTTTTTCATCATTGTCATTCTCCTTCTAAATCCCAGTTATATTCAACCTTTTCGGCAAAATTACTTATATCTTTATACAAACGTTGGCCGCCAGTGTAATAATACTGCGGCAAGTTGTCCGTTCTTCCTTTGACCAGATGCCATCTTCTGATATCCTGAATACCCTGAATGGTATCCTGGCCAACTACTTTGTGCGTCCTTTTTCCGGTAATTAAAAAGCCATAGTACTGTTCACCTATACCCATAGGGCTTGTGGCATCGAACACCATGGTAAACTCTCCGGTCGCTCCATTGCCGAAGATATACACCGAGTCGGTAACCGGTTCCTCATAACTGGAAGGATTGTTAGGGAAATACAATCTCATGTATACTTTGGCAACACCGTTTTTCTGGTTTGTTATTTTAAAATATGTATACTGATTCTTGTAATAAGGATAAATCTGCTCTCCAGGCACATCGCCTCCAACAGGTTGGTGCATGACTTCGTCGCCACCCACCAAATCGCCTTTGATGACATATTCACCTATCAGATTCGGAGGGAAAATGCCTTCGTATACAGGTGTTTGCAGTGATCCGACAATACTATTCCACTGGTCACGATAAGTCTTGGGATAGATGTCGTTGATACTTTTCATATAATGCTCGTCACCTAAGGCAACAAGGGTGCTGTGGTCGCTTTTTTTGCAACCAATCATTAGCATTGTCGCCAATGCTATGATGACACCTATACCGACTATGAAACGTTTATTCACTATTATTTAAAGCTGTTTTTCAAAATTTCCATTGCCTTGTCGATGCCTGCGGCGTTCTTTCCGCCTGCTGTGGCAAGCGTCTTTTGTCCGCCGCCACCGCCTTGGATTTCTTTGGCGGCTTCGCGCACCATGGCGCCAGCGTCCATCTTTTTGGCATCGACTAGGCTTTGAGGAAGCATCACGCAGAGAGCCGGTTTGTCTTCAAACACGCCACCAAGAATTGCAACAACTTCAGTGTCAATGTCTTTCAAAGCCGAAGCGACGTTGCGCATCTGGTTCATGTCGGCATCGATGCGGGCGACCACGAGTTTATGGCCATTCCATTCGGTGGCGGCGTTGTATGCGTTCTTAGCATCCGACACAGCCTGAGCCATCATCATGGCCTCGATCTTCTTCTGGAGCATGGTGTTCTGTGCCGAGAGATTCTCAACAGCCTTCACCACATCGCCCGACGACTTGACAAGACCTTTGATTTTATTCAGTGTATCTATCTGACTGTCAAGATAATCTATTACCACCTCGCCTGTGATAGCCTCGATACGGCGCACACCAGCGGCAATAGCGCTTTCGGTCAAAATCTTGAAAGCTCCGATGCGCCCTGTCGATGGGATGTGAGTACCACCGCAGAGTTCGCAGGAATAGCCTTCGCCGAATTTTACAACGCGAACCTTGTCGCCGTACTTCTCACCGAACAATGCCATCGCGCCCATATTCTTGGCTTCATCAATCGGGACATCGACAGCTGTCTGGTTCGATAAATCTTCCCTGATTTTCTGGTTGACAATGGTTTCAACCTTGCGAATCTCCTCGTCGGTCATCTTTGCAAAGTGGCTGAAGTCGAAACGCAGACGCTCATCGTCAACCATCGAACCCTTCTGCTCGACATGTGTGCCGAGAACCTGGCGTAAAGCGGCGTGCATCAAGTGAGTGGCAGTGTGGTTAGCCTCAATCTTCAAACGGCGCTCAACATCAATTTTTGCAGTAAACACCGCCTCCGGCTGCTGCGGAAGAGCGTCGGTGATATGTATGCTCAAGTCGTTCTCTTTCACTGTGTTGACCACGTGAAGCGTCTCGTTTTCCGACACCAAAACGCCTTTGTCGCCAACCTGACCGCCCATCTCGGCGTAGAACGGAGTCTTGTCGAGGACTATCTCGAAATGTTTCTTACCCTTGGCGACAACTTCTCTGAATTTCAATATCTTGGCCTGGCACTCCATCTCGGTGTAACCGACGAATGTAGTAGGTTTGTCTTCATGAATCAGCTCGACCCAGTCGCCCGACATCTTCTCGGCTGCCTTGCGTGAACGGTCTTTCTGCTCCTTGAGGTTGTTGTTGAAGCCTTCCATATCGACTTCGAGACCTTTTTCCTCAGCCATGAGGTTGGTCAAGTCAACCGGGAAACCGTAGGTGTCGAACAGCTCGAAAGCGAAAGCGCCATCGATGAGTTTTGCGCCTTTATTTTGCTCGACATAATTCTCAAAGCGTTTGATACCCAATGCCAAAGTGCGCAGGAACGATGCCTCTTCTTCGTAAATAACCTTCGAGACAAGCATCTCTTGAGCCTTGATTTCAGGATATTGCTCGCCCATCTCGCGGACGAGGACCGGCAACAGCTTATATACGAACGGTTCTGTAAACTTCAGGAAAGTGTAGCCGTAACGAACAGCACGACGAAGGATACGACGAATCACATAACCTGCTCCGTTGTTCGATGGCAGCTGGCCGTCGGTGATGGCGAAGCTTACAGCGCGAAGGTGGTCGGCAACCACACGCATTGCGATGTCTGATTTCTCGTTTTCACCATATTTTATTCCAGAAAGCTGTGAAATCTCATTGATGATAGGTGTAAACACGTCAGTGTCGTAGTTCGACTTCTTGCCTTGCATCACGCGCACCAGACGTTCAAAGCCCATACCTGTGTCGACATGCTTTGCCGGCAGGTCGACAAGACTGCCGTTTGCAAGACGGTTGTACTGCATGAACACGAGGTTCCATATTTCGATAACTTCAGGGTCGTCTTTGTTGACAAGGTCGCGGCCGTTGACACGCTTGCGAGCCTCTTCGTCGCGGATGTCGATATGAATCTCTGAGCAAGGTCCGCACGGGCCGGTCTCACCCATTTCCCAGAAGTTATCTTTCTTTGAGCCGTAGATGATTCTCGACTCGTCGACGTGTTCCTTCCAAAATTCGTAAGCCTCGTTATCAGGAGCCATGCCGTCTTTTTCGTCGCCGCCGAACACTGTGACGTAAAGCTTGTTTTTATCTATCTTCATCACCTCGGTCAGAAACTCCCAGCCCCAAGCGATTGCTTCCTTCTTGAAATAGTCGCCGAACGACCAGTTGCCCATCATCTCGAACATGGTGTGATGGTATGTGTCACGGCCCACTTCCTCAAGGTCGTTGTGTTTTCCTGAAACGCGGAGACATTTCTGGATATCAGTGACTCTTGGCGCTTTGCGAGGGTTGTTACCCAAAAAAACATCCTTAAACTGGTTCATGCCGGCATTGGTAAACATCAAGGTCGGGTCGTTTTTTACAACTATAGGTGCGGATGGCACTACAAGGTGTTGTTTCGACTGAAAAAAGTCCAGAAAACTCTTACGAATCTCGTTTGCTTTCATTATGTTTTATTATTTTCAACAAAAAGTTGGCAAAGATAACAAAAATATTATTATCTTTGCACATTAAATACGTAAATAAATCGTTTATCGTATACATTTTTAATAATAATGGCAGACAAAAAATTCATATATAATCCAAAATCGCTTGATTATGAGGAATATAAACCCTCAAAAGGCAAGCGCATAAGGAATATATTAATTTACATTTTAACTGCCGGAATCTTAGGTTACACCGTCACAACCATAATCCAAAACGCTGTCGGAACCCCAAAAGAGCGCATGCAGGCGCGTGAAATTGAATTTCTTCAATTCCAGTACGACATCATCAGCAACAAGATTAAGAGCATCGACAACCAGCTCAGCGAGATGCAGGACCGTGACGATAACATATACAGGATGATATTCGAGGCCGAGCCTATACCGATGGCCATGCGAAAAGCCGGTTATGGCGGCAGCAACCGCTATTCTTCGCTGGATGGTTTTGATAATTCCGAGATAGTTAAGTCAACCGCGCAAAAAGTTGACATTCTTGAAAGCCAGATGATGGTGCAGTCGCAGTCGTTTGACGAGGTTTACTACATGGCGACAAAAAAAGCCGAGATGCTGCGTTGCATCCCAGCCATCATGCCTGTAAAAGACGTGGATATCTACAGAATATCATCACATTATGGATATCGTACCGATCCGTTCTATAAAGTTCAAAAGTTGCATAGCGGCATAGATTTCAGCGGGCCTATAGGCACCAAAATTTACTGCACCGGCGACGGCGTGGTTGAGACCGTGGTGCTTGGCAACAGCGGATACGGCAATTATATTTTGGTGGATCACGGATACGGATACAAGACCCGTTACGCTCACCTCAAGAAAGCCCTTGTAAAGAAAGGCCAAAAGGTGACACGTGGCGAAAACATAGCCCTTATGGGCAACACCGGCAAGTCAACGGCTCCGCATTTGCATTACGAAGTCATCAAAAACAACAAGGCAATCAACCCTATCGACTTTTTCTTCGACGACCTGACGCCTGAAGAGTATGAGAAGATTCTTGAATTGTCGGAACATCAGTCAATGACAATGGATTGATATGGAAATCAAGAAGTTATATTATCGAATTGGCGAAGTGGCCGAGATGTTTGACGTAGCTCCATCCACCATACGCTATTGGGAAAGCGAATTTGACGTGTTACGCCCGCGCAAGAGCACAAAAGGCAACCGTCTGTTCACCGAACGCGACTTGCGTTACCTTCAGATGATTCATCAGTTGGTGAAAGTGAAAGGCTACACCATTCAGGGAGCCAAAGACGCCATGAAAACCAAGTTCGACAAATTGGAAAGCAACGCCATGTTGGTCCGCACCCTCAATGATGCTAAAGGATTCTTATTAGACCTTGACAAGCAGTTGGCAGAGAAGCAGAAACAGTTGTCAACTGTCAACTCCTAAAAGGTTTTATCTTTCATTAAATAATTCTGAACATAATCGAAAACACCGTCTTCGAGGCTGGTGAACGGTTTGTCGTATCCCGCCTTGCGAAGTTTGGTCATATTGGCCTCGGTGAAGTACTGATATTTGTCACGGATATCGAGTGGAGTGTCGATAAATTTGATATTCACCTCCTTGCCCATGGCTTTGAATGTATTGGCAGCCAAGTCGTAAAACGAGCGGGCGTGGCCGGTGCCAAGGTTGTACAAGCCGCTTTCAGGACGATTCTCAATCAGGAATAAAATCACCGAAGCAATATCTTTAACATAGATAAAATCTCTCAGCTGCTGTCCGTCTTTGAAATCGGGACGATGCGAACGGAACAGTTTCACCTCACCTGTCTGCTGAATCTGGTGGAATGAATGCAAGATAACAGATGCCATGCGGCCTTTGTGATATTCGTTAGGGCCATACACATTGAAGAATTTCAAGCCAGCCCAGAACGGAGGACATTTTTCCTGCTTGAGTATCCATTTGTCTATCTCGTTTTTGGAGCGTCCGTAAGGATTGAGCGGTTGCAGTTTCTCGACCACGTCGTGACTGTCGTTGTAACCCAACTCGCCGCCGCCGTAGGTGGCGGCGCTTGATGCGTAGACCAACGGGATTTGATATTCAGTGCATAGCGTCCATAAACGCTCAGTAAAGTCAACATTGAGCTCGACAAACACATTCCAATCGAACTCGGTGGTGTCGGTACGGGCGCCAAGATGTACTACGAAATCAACTTTATCGTGATTGTCTTTCAGCCAACTGTGAAGTTCTTTTCTATCCAACAGCAACTGATAATGTTTGTTGATAAAGTTTCTTTCCTTCTGCTTTTTTGAAAAATCGTCGACAAGGACCAAATCGTTCCTACCCTGTTGATTAAGGCATCCTGCCACAACACTTGCGATAAAACCCGCAGCACCTGTAATGACTATCATATTATTGTGTTTTAATTTTCTTCTGTTCTAGTTTTTAAATAATTTCTCCATTTTGCGAGCACTGCCTGCATATCCTGCGGCAGCTCCGAGTCGAACAGCATCTCCTTGCCCATGGTCGGATGCACAAAACCCAGCACCTTGGCATGCAGGCAATGGCGCGGAATCTCGCTGAAGCAATTGTCAATAAACTGGCGATATTTCGAGAATGTTGTTCCTTTCAGAATCTTGTCGCCTCCGTATAAAGCGTCGTTAAACAACGGATGGCCGGCATATTGCATGTGAACGCGAATCTGGTGAGTGCGGCCTGTCTCAAGGCGGCATTCGACCAAGGTGACGTAATTGAAGCGTTCCAATACTTTATAATGCGTGACGGCATCTTTTCCCTGACTGCCGTCGGGATATACAGCCATCGCAATGCGGTCGCGCACCGAACGCCCGATATTACCTTCGATGGTGCCTTCGTCTTGCGGAAAGTCACCCCACACCAAAGCCCGGTATCGTCTGGTGATGGAGTGCTCGAAAAACTGTGCCGCCAAAACGGTTTGCGCCGTCTCGTTCTTTGCCACTATCATCAGACCAGTTGTATCCTTGTCGATTCGGTGCACCAGATACCCGAATCCGTTCTCCACTTTTGACCCGTTCTGCTTGAAATGATAGGCCAATGCATTGAGCAAAGTGCCGTCGAAATTGCCGTGACCGGGATGCACCACCAAGCCCGCCTGTTTGTTGACCACTATGACATCGTCGTCTTCGTAAACCACATCAAGTGGAATGTTTTCAGGGGTGATGACAATCTCGCGCGGCGGATAAGCCAACACGACAGTGACCACATCGAAAGGCTTAACCTTGTAGTTGGATTTAACCGGTTTGTCGTTTACCAGAATACTGCCAGCCTTTGCCGCGTTCTGCACACGGTTGCGGGAAACGTTTTCCAGACGATTTTGCAGAAATTTGTCGACACGCACCAGCGTCTGACCTTTGTCGGCCACAATGCGGAAATGCTCGAAAAGCTCGGTTGTTTCCTCATTGTTGTCACCTATAACTCCCACAAAATCTTCCGACATATCGCAATTATTTTGAAATCATCAATTTGGCGGTCTTAACTGCACCGTTTTTGTCAACGGCTCTAATCAAATATGCTCCATTTGACAAATCGGCGACATTCAATTCATTGCTATAGCGATATTGTCTGACGGCCTTGCCTGTCAAGTCGTAAACGACAATCGCATCGCAATTGTTTTCATCAACTCCTTCAAAATGAATCACATTCTGAGCAGGATTAGGATAAACCGCAAGATTATCGGCAATCTCCTCGTTTTCATCCACGCCTACAAAATATGCACGTTTACCCACTACCGGACGAATCATCAGAGAGCCCGGGAATGAGCTGTTTTTCCAGCCATCGCCGACCTCATAGAAATTGTACTGACGATTGTCGTTGGATGAATCAAATCCTATGTTGATCGACTTGGAATATTGCTGGCGCAATCCAACATAAAACACACTGTTGATCTTCACAACTTCGTCAAATTTGTAGTATGAGAAGTTATAAATCAGGCTGTCGTTCCATATCGGGCGCTGATCGCGCATGGTGTAGATTATCTCGCCTGGCTTCCCGTTATTGTCGCGCCATACCACTATGTCGAAGAAGTTGTAGTTGGCATCGTTGAAGGTGCGGTTGAACAGCAGTTGCACACCGCTCAGCGTGTCGAGTGTGGCCACTTTGAACTGAGAGGCGAAATATGTGTCGTCAGGAACAAGTCCATAGCCCATCTCGGGAGTTCCGTCGTCGTAAGCGAAATAATTGTAGAAGCCCTGATGACGTGTCAGAGTGTCGCCTTGCACCTCACCGCTATGCTCATCAACCACCTCAATACAATGACGAATGGTGAACGATGTGGTGTCGGCCGGCATGTCATAAGGATAAATGAAATCGTTCATCTGCACATGTTGAGTCATTATACCGTTATTCTGATACTGATTGATAACATACGGATCGGCCTGGTATGAATATGTCCAGCCGGAATTATTATCAACCACTTGGCATGAATACTTCACCTGATGCATGTTTTCGTCCATATTCGAAAGACAAACATCAAAGCCGTCAACATTCAGCTCGTTGATAGGATTCTCTTTGAAATGCTTGTAAGGCATCACCTGATAGCGTTTCAAAAACGACGGAGCCGTGCCTGTGAATCCGACCATCGGATAATTATTATCATCAAGTGTTCTGTCTTTGTCAAGATACACAAAATCGATGTTCCACATGTCCATATTGCTTCTGTCGTTAGGATACATCACGGTTGGAAGTGTACCGTAATTGAAGAACATCACCCTGAAATCATACACAAAAAAGCATGAATCGACGATTGGAATCATCACTTTTTTGAAAAATTTGTTTTCGCCGCAGCTACGCAAAAACGTGTCGATTGACATTCCTTCCGAAGCCCACATCTGCTTCCAGCCGGTTTTACGGAGAGTCACCATGCCATTCAGCACCGAATCGAACACTTCCTCGTCATAGCCATAGCCAAACTGAAGCACCAGCGAGTCGTCACGCTCAGGGCTATCGCCATATCCGCCCGGCTGATAATAGAAGCTGAAATAAAGTGAATCGGCTGCCGACAAAGCCTGACCGCCAATACTGTCGAGGCGAATCTTCACCGAGCAAAGAGTGTCGGCCATAAACGGATTGCTGCTGCTGTTGGAATAAACCTTGCCGAATCTGTCGACCACGTCTAAGGTTGCAGCACAGCGGTTGACAGGCATCATGGCGAATCCAGAGTTGACCAGCACGTTGCCATGCTGCCATTTCAACTCATCAGGATATAGGCCGCTGTTGGTGAAATCGTCGAAAAACGGCAGAGTTGCAACCGTCTCGGCCTTGGCTTGACGCGCTTCTTCCTCGGGAACACCTCCGCAAAAACCGCTAAGATATTCCTGAGCGCTGGCTGAAAACATGCCGATACCGGCAAAAATCAATATAAGAGACAATTTTTTATTCATCATAGAAGAAATTAGTGTCAATGTCATCAAATTCAAAATCAAAATAACCTATGGTATCCAGCAGATCATCTTCAATGTTGGTCCAATCTCTGAACATCAATGCTTTGTCAAGAGCACGTTGGTCGGGATCGTACGAAAAAACGCGGTTCTTGAGTATGAAGTTGAAGCTGTCGATTATGTAATCGATAGTATCCTGCTTGTATTTCCTTATGCGCATCACCTCCACTATTGAGTCGCGACGTGCCTTTTCCTGACAATACCAATTGAAATCGAAGTTCTTTATCGAGCGGTACCAAACGCTGACCATCGAACCCAGCGGCACGGTCAAATTGCGCGAATATTCAGGATCCATTCTGCTGACATACAAATTTTCAGGATCATCGTCGTCAATGAATATCTCGGTGCCGATATTGAGCGAAGCTCCGTTTATCTGGTTTTTGGCCTCATTTAAATTGACACCGACAAGATCGGGAAGATTGGTATTACGGTTGCCTTTGCCATAGCCCACTTCCAGAATGATGGCCGAGCCCTTCACAACATCTTCGCCCGGCTCAATGACATCGTCCTTCAATTTCTGCTCAACCACGGCATTTCGCGCGAAATAATCGACAAACACAAGTTTGTCAACACGCAATCCGACCGAGCCCAGACTCACCATGGCCTGACGCAGCGACAAATTTCTAAGGTTGGGCATTTTTACTATTTCCGGAGAAATCGTAGTGCGCACAATGTACATGTTTCTTCCCTGTTTCACCAGTGAACCCGGCGCCGGATTCTGCTGATATACAGCACCTTCAGGGAAATCCTTCACATAGACGCTATCCAAAACTATAAAGGTAAAGGCTTCACCATAACGGTCGACCGCCTCGCCGTAATCGATGCCGACCATGTCGGGAACAGTAAATTCCTCGCCATGACGGGTATATTTGTCGAGATAATTGAAGCTGAACTCAATCACGCCAACCACAATCAACACCATGATTAACAGACTGATATAGAACCATTTATCTTTCAAAAAACGAAACAATTTCATTTTTTAATTTTTTTCGTTATTTATAATGTCGTTTTTAGTAATTTTGAACCGACAAAAATAACGAAAAATATTGAATTTAAGTTTATTTTGACATGAAAAAAATAGCAATAGTATGTGGAGGCTACTCGGGTGAATATGAAATTTCCATCAGCAGCGCTAAAGTGGTTAAAAAAAACCTCGATCCGAAAAAATATGAATCGTACATCATTGTGGTTTTGAAAGACAGTTGGTATCACTTAGCCGACAATGGCCAGAAGACCGAAGTTGACAAAAATGATTTCTCAATCATGGTTGATGGCAAAAAGGTGGTTTTCGACGCTGTTTTCAATGCCATTCACGGTGTGCCTGGCGAGGACGGTCAGTTGCTGGGCTATTTCGATATGCTCGGAATACCTTACACCTCATCGAGTTTCACCACTTGCGCCCTAACCTTCCACAAAGACTTTTGCAAAAATATAGCCATGACAGCAGGCGCTAACGTCTCCCCTTCGATTTTAATCAATAAAGGCGAATCATATGATGCCAACAAAATCATCAAGACGCTTGGGTTGCCTTTGTTTGTAAAGCCGACACGCAACGGTTCGTCGGTTGGTGTCACCAAAGTGAACGAGGCCGAAAACTTCGACAAAGCAGTCGAGTTCGCTTTTAAAGCCGGTGATCAGGTAATGTGCGAAAAATTTGTAAAAGGACGCGAGCTGGCATGCACGGTGATGGAAGTTAAAGGGCGCACAATGGTCTTCCCTATCACTGAAATCGTCAGCAAAAACGACTTCTTCGACTACGAGGCCAAGTATACGGCTGGCAAATCAGACGAAATCACCCCGGCCGAACTCGACGAAATAACCGAAATCGAGATTAAGGCGACATCAGCCATGTTATACGGCAAATTTGAATGTAAAGGTTTCGCTCGTTTTGATTACATCCTTACACCAAAACAGCTGGTATTCATAGAGGTGAACATAGTCCCAGGCATGTCGGAAGCATCAATAATGCCAAAACAAGCAGCCTGCATGGGCATTACCCTCGACAAGCTGTTTGGTTTGGCATTAGAGAATATTCTTGACTAAACTGTCAGGATGTCTTTTTGTTTGAGTTCGTAAAGGTCGTCGATCTTCTTTACGAATTTGTCGGTAAGCTTCTGGATTTCGTCCTGAAGTTGTTTCACTTCATCTTCAGAAACGCCTTCTTTTTCAAGCTTCTTGGCTTCGTCGTTTGAGTTGCGGCGAATGTTGCGGATGCCGACTTTGGTATCCTCGGCGGCTGTCTTGGCACGCTTTGCCAACTCTTTACGGCGTTCCTCTGTGAGAGGCGGCACCATGATTCTCAAAAAGTCGCCTTCATTTTTCGGGTTGAAGCCCAGGTTGGCGGCTTGTATAGCCTTGTCGATAGCACCAATCGAGCTTTTGTCGAAAGGCATGACAATAATCTGACGCGCATCAGGAGTGCCGATATTGGCTGTCTGCTCGATAGGGACAACAGTGCCGTAATATTCAACCTTCACACCTTGCAGCATCATCGGGCTGGCTTTGCCGGCTCTGATTTTCTGAAATTCCGCTTCCAAGTGCTTCACCGCACCTTCCATCGACTCAGTGGTCTCGTCTAAAATAAATTGAGATTCGTCTGTCATATTTTTAAATTTTTCAGCACAAAAATAATACATTTTATCATAAAGGATTATACAATCCGTAAAAATATGCGTTCTTTTTTACAAGATAATATGATAACCGATTGATTAACAGCTCTTTTTTCTCCTTATTCCAAACATACACCTTGAACATTTTCCCTTCTAAATCAGCTGCTGGCAAGAAAAAGCCGTTTGTGAGCAGCATGCGTTCACCCGGCACAACCACATTGTCGTTTAGCTCGAAACTCTTCCAAAAGCTTTTTTCGCCCGTTGCAGAATCGATAATTTCAACTATCAAAGCAATGCGACCAACAGTGTCAATTGCTTGAATGTCAGCTATAAAACCAATTCTTTCCGTATCAGCGTCAACACATTCGCCAATCGAGAGCTCGGTCGTGCAAGCCCATTCTTTGCCGTTAATTCGCACATTTTCTTTAAGGTTATGAAGCAAATTATGGCCGTTATCGGTTTTGCTGAGTGTCAGATAACGTGTTGTAAACCATGTGTTTTCCTGTATCAGATAAGGATATTCGGCCACAGCCGACAGCTCCCATGGCATATCGGCATGGTCGGCCAGCCCAACGCCTAAATACTTTGCTTCCTGATTTATAATCAAACTCTGATAATCATATATTTTATCATCCTCACAATAAAACTTTGCGTTTTTAATTCCGGCCTTATTCTGATAAAACTCATTGGTAAATGTCCTGTCGGAATACGACACAAAGGCAATGCTGTCGCCATATTTTTCCTGTGCCTTCCGCATTTCAACAGCAATCTGGTCAAATCCCTGATGATAAACCTGGTTAAAATACTGACGATCGATAACCAAGGAAGTTATACCTGTCAGCAGGACGAAACCTATCACAATTGCCATTGTTTTCACAGATATCCTTGTGTTAAAATATGAAAACACCAGAATTATCAGGAACGGGAAACTGAATATCAGCGTACTGTACTGCAAAATCGGCTCCTTCAGCAAAGAATATGCCCATGCCAGAGCCAGAGGCAACACAAACCACACCAAACAGCATATCCGAATGGCAAGCTTTTTATCTGATTTGCGATTTCCGACTATCAGTGGCAGTAAAGCCACAATCAACATAGTGAAGATGAATAAGTTGCTGTAATTCAGAGAATACTTCAGGAAATCTGTCAGAAAAGCGGGCGCCGGTTTGGCGAGCCAGCCGCCTATACTGCCATACACGAACAGTTGGTAATAAAAAATCGGCAAGGTCGGCAAATACAGCACTACAGCGGCCACGCAGCTCCACAAATAGGCTTTACGGCGATTTTTATCAACTTTTTTCAGAAATAACAGACCGGATAATGCGATAAGGCCGGCTTCAGCCATGGAGAACATTTGCATCTCGGCGGCAAGAAAAGCCGACACGGCAAAGCCGAAACAGGTAATCAGGCCTATTTCACGTTTATCGAAAAGTATTCTGTTCCAATAATATACGAAAAGCAATATAAAAAACAACCCCGGTGAATACGGACGCGCCAACTGACTGTAAAACAAGAAAAGCTCGCTTACGCTGACCAACGCTGCCGACACCAATCCAACGTTACGGTTAAACCACTGATTGGCAATGACATAAACCAGGTAAACCGAAGCAACGCCCATCAAGGCAAACGGCAACTTGAGCCAGAATGCATTCCAGCCAAAAATTTTGACAAGTATATACAGCAACACCTGAGTGCCTGCCGGATGCGAGTCGCCAAGCATCACTCCCTCACGAATCAAATCGTGAAAGTTGTCGAAACAGGTTCTGCCCAACGCGCTGAACTCGTCGTGCATGAACGGCACCGAGCCCAGCTGCCATAAGCGCAACACCGCAGATACCAGCAGAATAATCCACAGTAGCGCATCGCAAAGCCTATAACGCTTTCCGTTTACCATCAACTATTTAGTGACCAGCGTTCCTATTTTCTCACCATTAAGCACTTTTGTAAGATTGCCTTTGGTATTCATGTCGAACACCAACATAGGCATATTGTTTTCCTTACACATGGTGAAAGCTGTGAGATCCATGACCTTGAGATTACGGTTGTATGCCTCGTCGTAAGTGATAGTGTCGAACTTCTTGGCTGTCGGATCTTTCTCGGGATCAGCGGTATAGATGCCGTCGACACGTGTGCCTTTGAGAATGATGTCGGCCTTGATTTCAACAGCACGTAAAGCTGAACCTGTGTCGGTTGTGAAGAACGGATTGCCAGTGCCGCCACCGATGACAACCACATAGCCTTCCTCGAGCAGTTTGATGGCTTTGGCGCTGCTCATCGAGTCGGCGATACGGTCAATGTAAAGGCCTGACAACAAAACCGCCTTCACTCCTTTCGACTGAAGCGTCGACTGAATTGCCATGCTGTTGATGACTGTGGCGAGCATTCCCATGTAGTCGCCTTGAATGCGGTCCATGCCTTTGCTGGCACCCTGAAGGCCGCGGAATATATTGCCTCCGCCTATTACTATTCCGATTTGCGCTCCGTTTTTGGCGGCAGCGGCGATTTCTTCCGCATAATCATTAAGTCTCTGCGGATCAATACCATACTGCTGGTTGCCCATCAAGGCCTCACCGCTAAGTTTCAGTAATACTCTTTTGTACTTCATATAATCAAATCTTTTAATTTTTAAATTCTAGAACCAGAATCCCACATTGATAAATCCCCTTAATCCTTTGTTGACATTGGCAGCCATCAAACAGACCTCAATCGGGCCTATCATGGTGTCAATGCCAAGCGAGGCACCATAGCCAAAGACAAAGTTGTCGGAATCGAACCAAGTGTCGTATGTATCATTCATGAAACCATAGTCTATATGAAGAGTGCTGTATAACGATTTATAGAAGTTCCATTGCCACGCCAACTTATTAAAAGCGAAATGATCCACCACTTTCTCGGTAAAATCAAGACCTGTAAACGACAGTATATTGTCAAAATACTTCATCTTCGACTGTCCTCCGACAAAGAACTGGTAGAATATCGGGGTTTCGGCTATTCCAACCTTGGTACCGCCCTCAAGTTCAAATTTCAAAGCGCTCTTTTTGCCTATCGGGATGCTTTTCAGCAGGTCGACATGGGCTATAAATGAGCTTTGAATACCCTGGTTGCTGATATCGGACATAGCCACGTCGTCGGTGGTAGCCTGGAAAAACACCATTTTGGCCGACATATCAATACGCCAGCCTCGGCGGGCAAACGAAGGAGCATCAAGGTTTTCAAACAGATAGCTCAAATAGAGATAAGAGAACAAATTGTAGTTGCTATCCAATCCGCCTTCGCCAATCATGTCACGCATGTGCACAAAATCGGCCGCCGCGCCCAAGGTAAGCGCGCTTTTGAGGTTTGGAACCAGCATTGCATGAATGTCGAGCTTATTGTCCTGTATGCTGTAGGAGTTGGTAAGCGTGCCGTCGTCGAACTGATTCAATGTCAGCGAATATATATCGACATCGACTCCGTATCGAAAATATTTTCTATGATGTTTACTGTATTTAACCTTCAGATACGGGTTTTCGGCTATGTTCAAGTTGATGCTCAATGTGGCCCGGTTGAGGCTTTTCCACACGTTTTTCATAGTGAAATTAACCAGTGCTCCTATGCCGTAGTTGTTGTCGTAATGCACCGCGACAGCAGCCGACATATCAGTTAATTCCTCGCAGTGAAGCTGGAAGATATAGCCGCCAGGAGCGTCTTTGACAACATACCAGAAATTCTCGTAATAGCCTGTGGCACCAAGCTTCACTATTATCTCCTCTATGTCATCCAAAGCCATTTTCTGAGGAAAGTTGTTGCCGAACTCGCTTATCACAGTCTGCTTGTGGTTGTCGGGCACGCCTATGACTTCCACACCGACCACATTTATGCTGTCGACAGGCTGCACATGTGGACGTTTTACTGTGTAATAATCTATCATCTGCAGCGAATCGGCCAGATGTTTGAACTTAGGATAGAACTTGTCGGCAGCGTCTTGTCCAAACTGGATGATTGAGTCGAAGTCGTTGAAAGAAAGCATGTTACGGCCATGGAGATCGGGCCTGATATAAATATTGCAATGTTTGCGCGCATACAAGCTCTCCTCAAGCGATGAAAGGTTCATCAAACTGGCAAGCAATTCCAGCGAGTTATCTATCTGAGAGGCCGGTATTGAAGCGTCTTCAAGGTCAATGCCTATGATGATGTCAACGCCACGCTCTTTCATGTTTCTGACCGGGAAATTGTTAACCATACCACCGTCAATGAGCAGACGGTCATCAAGGCGCACCGGCTTGAACAGGAACGGTATCGACATACTGGCTCTCACCGAACGTGAAAGCTCGCCTTTTGTCATCTCATATTGGCATGCATGTTCCACATCAGTGGCTATGCAGTAAAAAGGCACAGGCAATTTGCTGTAGTCATGAATATTGTGGGCCGGAAGCATCAGACGCGACATCAACATATTGACATACACGCCGTCAACCATCGAAGATTTCATTTTGATTTTACCGTCTTTTATCGGGAATGTGGCCAAATAACGGCTATTGTCCATTCTCTTTTCGATGGGTACGTATTTCATCGGAATCTGATCATAGATGACAGCGTTCCAGTCTTGCTCGCGGACCATTTTTTCTATGACATCGGGGTCGTAACCCACGGCATAGAGAGATCCGATAATCGAGCCGATAGATGTTCCGGCGATATAATCGACAGGCACTCCGGCTTTGTCAATGGCTTTAAGAATTCTGATAAGGGCAAATCCCTTGGCGCCGCCGCCGCAGAGCACAACACCTACGGTCGGGCGTTCCTTTTCTCTTTTCTTGACACTTTGTGCGTTTGCCTCAGTTAACGGCAACAGTCCGACAAGCAGTGACACAAGCAACAGCCTTACAATATGACTCTTAATGCTTTTCATATATATTTAAAACCAGAATCCGACGTTAACAAAGAAACTCCATTTGTCGACAACATTCGACTTCGACAGCTGCAACTCTATTGGTCCGAACAGGGTCTTATAGCCTAGCGTCAAGCCGGCGCCCATAACAAAGTTGCTTGGATTGAACCATGTGTCTATGTCTTCGGAAAACAAAACTCCTGCATCATTCAACAGCTCATACAGCAACTCCTCGTCTTCCGGAGTCATATTGTTGTAATCCACATTATTCAACTTGAGGCTCTTCTCTATGAAGGGCAGTATGTTTTTCATATATCCGGCATCGCAGCTTGCTATCGCATAGAAGTTCTTATAAAAGTTCCACTGCCATGCCGTTTTAGCAAATGCCGTGTATTCTGTCATCACCGACAGGAACGGCAGTCCGGTGAAACTCATGATATTATCCATGTAGTGCATCTTCGACTGTCCGCCTACATAGAAAAAGTCATCGTCATAATACAGCATCACGTCACCCAGACGTGCCGCACCGACTGCGCCCAGCCTGAGTGAGTGGTGTTGGCCGATAGGGAACGATTTTGTTATGTTAGCCTGTGCGGCGAACATCGGCTTATTATACTCAGTGCTAAACACGCCGTCGTACATGATACACTTGGCTATCATGTTGATATTCCACCCCTTACGAGGGAAGTCGGTCTGATCTTCGTTATTGAAGAAATAGTGGAAATAGAACTTCGGGTTAAACTGATGTCCACTTTCCACAACCACATCGTCGGAGAGATACCAGCTGTTTTGCAAATCTTTCGTCATAGTGTAGTTCAGCCTTAAGCCCAGCTTGATGGCTTGGGTCACCGACGGAGCCACCTGGAAATAGCAATCCAAGGCGTTATATTGTATCTGCAACGCATGTTGTATGTTACCGGCGCTATTATATAAGTTGGTATTAAGATTCATGGCCAACAGGTCAACTGTGCCGCTCAACATCCTGGTATACCGGTGTGTGATACCAGCTTTAAAATAAGGGTTATCCGACGCGTTGAGATCAATGTTATACGTGAAATGCTTGGTTCTGGCATTCATATTGAGCAACACTCCGATGCCGTAGTTGTTGTCGTAGTGCATTCCTAAAGAGAATGCCAGTGACGTCTTGTTTTTACAATGAAGCCTAATAATGTTGCCGTCGGGATTGTCTATTACTTCATACCAGACATTGGAATAATAGCCTTGGGAATAAATCTTGACCACCGTAGTCTCTATATCGTCGATTGATAATTCGCGTGGGAAGTCGTCACCGAACTCCGATTTCAGCTTTTCTGTCTCATAGCTGTCGAGGCCCTCCACCTCCACTCCGGCTACCATGATACTGTCAACAGGTTGTGTATGATGACGTTCCACCTCGAACGGCCCAAGAGCCTGCAGCGAGTCGGCCAGTCGTTTCAGCTCTGTAAACTTCTCGCGGGCTCCTACCTCACCGCATTTTATTATAGGGTCGAAGTCATTGAATGACATTATGTTAGCCTTCCCTATATCCGGACGTATCAATATATCGCATTCTTCGCGTGCCTTGTTACTTTCCTCTTGTGACACTACGGCTATCAGGCGTTCCAGCACCTTCAGGGAATTGTCGAGCACTTCCGGGTCTGATTTGATTATCTCCAGATCTACTCCTATTATGATGTCAGCGCCCATGTTACGCACGTTACGCACAGGGAAGTTGTTGGTCAGTCCGCCGTCACACAGCAGATAGTCATCGTATTGCACCGGTTCGAAGAGAAATGGAATCGACATGCTGGACCGTATGGACTGAGCGAGAGAGCCGCCTCTGAACTCTATGGGGTCGGCGGTAATCATGTCGGTGGCTATGCACAGGAATGGCACCGGCAGGCTGTCGAAGTCGCGTTCCTTATAAGCCGGCATCATCAGACGGGTAAGCAGCATATTGACGTACATGCCGTCAATCATCGACCGCTTTATCTTGAATTTGCCGTTTTTATATGGCAAAGTGAAGAGATAATGACGTTCGTTGATACGTTTCTCGAGTGGTATGAACTTACGAGGTATCTGATCTTTGATGATCAAATCCCAATCCTGTTCGGTGCACAGTTTCTTCATCATGTCGGGATCATAGCCTACGGCATAGAGTCCGCCAATGATGGAACCCATGCTCGTTCCAGCGATATAATCGACAGGGATGCCTGCCTCTTCAATCACTTTCAAAGCACCAATGTGGGCAAAGCCCTTGGCGCCGCCGCCACTGAGCACAACTCCGACTTTTGGACGACGATGCGCAACAGTGTCTTGTGCCGACGCATCGACTATCAGCAAAAGTAACGATAATATGACTAACAAACGCTTCATATTGTTCGACGATTGACAACTAACGACTAGCGACTATTCCAGTTTTCCGTGACAGTTTTTGTATTTCTTGCCGCTTCCGCATGGACACGGATCGTTGCGGCCAATCTTCTTCTCAACGTGAATAGGCTGTGTCACCTGATTTTCCTGAGTATTGGTGTTGGCCTTCGACAGCAGGTCGTTGCGTTGCTCCTTGAGCTTGGTGCGGTCGACGGCTCTGGCGCGCTGTGCGCGGGCGTTGCTCGGATCCGGCGCCGGCAGGTCAGACTTCATCAGGAATGAGATAACGTCGGTGTTCATCTTCAAAATCATGTTCTCGAACAGATTGTACGACTCCATCTTGTAAATCACCAGCGGGTCTTTCTGTTCGTAGTGGGCGCTGTTCTGAACGGCCTGCTTCAAATCGTCGATTTCGCGCAGATGCTCAACCCAAGCGTCGTCAATCATGGCGAGCGTGATGAATTTTTCCAATGCGAGCGAAATCTCGCGTTCGCCATTCTGAACCGCCTTCTCGATGTTGACCGACACATTTATGCCTTTCTTGCCATCAGTGAACGGAATCAGTATGTATTTCAGTCCGGGCTGATTTTCGTAAATCTGCTTGATCACCGGCAGAGTCTTCTGCCCAACCAGCTGCATCTTCTTGTTATACGAGGCCAATGCCTTTTCAAAAAGTTGGTCGGCCAAAGCTTCCAGCTTGCCATGTTTGAACTCGTCCTCGTCGAAAGGCACCTCGACGCCCATGTTGGAAAGAACGTCCAGTTTCAGATCTTCATAGCTTTCGTCTTCCTTATGACGGCTGATGAGCGATTCGCCCAGGTCGTACATCATGTTGTTGATGTCTATCTCCAAGCGCTCGCCGAACAGAGCGTGATGACGTTTCTCGTAAATAGCCTTACGCTGCATATTCATCACATCGTCGTAGTCCAAGAGGTGTTTACGCACTCCGAAGTGGTTCTCCTCCACCTTTTTCTGAGCTTTGTCGATCTGCTTGGTAATCATCGAATGCTGAATCACCTCGCCCTCCTTCATGCCGAGACGGTCCATGATACCCGCTATACGTTCTGAACCGAACAGACGCATCAGATCGTCTTCCAACGACACAAAGAACTGAGAGCTACCCGGGTCGCCCTGACGTCCTGAACGGCCACGCAACTGACGGTCGACACGACGCGATTCGTGACGTTCGGTGCCGATAATTGCCAAACCTCCGGCTTCCTTAACTCCAGGTCCCAACTTGATATCGGTACCACGGCCAGCCATATTGGTGGCAATGGTGACTGTTCCGGCCTGACCGGCGTCTTTCACTATCTGAGCTTCCTTGAAGTGCAGCTTGGCGTTCAACACATTATGCTTGATGTTGGCGCGTGTCAGCATTCTGCTCAACAGTTCTGACACCTCCACCGAGGTGGTACCCACCAAAACAGGTCGGCCTTCTTTCACAAGTTCCTCGATTTTTGCTATTATAGCCGAGTATTTCTCGCGTTTTGTCTTGTAAATCAAGTCGTCATGGTCGATACGGGCTATCGGCTTGTTGGTCGGAATCTCCACAACGTCGAGTTTGTAAATATCCCAAAACTCACCAGCCTCTGTGATAGCTGTACCTGTCATACCGGCCAGCTTGTGATACATACGGAAGTAGTTCTGCAGCGTGATGGTGGCGTAAGTCTGGGTAGCGGCCTCAACGTCAACGTTTTCCTTAGCCTCCACAGCCTGATGCAAGCCATCCGACCAGCGGCGGCCTTCCATGATACGGCCAGTCTGCTCATCGACGATTTTCACCTTGTTGTCAATGACGACGTAGTCGACGTCTTTCTCGAACAGAGTGTAGGCCTTAAGCAGTTGCTGAACCGTGTGCACACGGTCGGATTTCTCGGAGAACACACGTAAAATCTCGGATTTTTTCAGCACCTTTTCGTCGTCGCTCAAGCCCGATTTCTCCAACTCGGCTATTTCAGAGCCCACATCCGGGATGACGAAGAACTGCGGGTCGTTGTATGCCTTGGCCAGCTCCTCATTACCTTTATCGGTCAGCACAACCGTATTGAGCTTCTCGTCAATGACAAAATAAAGTTCGTCATCGATGATATGCATATTCTTGCTTTGCTCCTGCATGTAGAATCCCTCGGTCTTCAGAAGCAACGACTTCATACCCTCTTCCGAAAGGAATTTGATAAGGGCGTTGTTTTTGGGCAGTCCGTGGTATGCGCGGAACAACTGATCGGCGCCATGCGAACGTTCCTCTTCTGTGGCATCAGGTTTGGTGAGCAACTTCTTAGCGTCGGCCAGACAGATGGTGACCAGACGTTTCTGAGCCTCATAAAGCTTCACCACATCGGGTTTGAGCTGAATGAATTCCTGATCATCGCCATGCGGAATAGGTCCGCTGATAATCAATGGCGTACGGGCATCGTCGATCAACACTGAGTCAACCTCGTCGACTATGGCGTAGTAGTGACGCGGACGCTGCACCATCTCCTCGGGCGAGCGTGTCATGTTATCACGCAGGTAGTCAAAACCGAATTCATTGTTGGTACCGTAAGTGATATCGGCGTTATATGCCGCACGACGCTCGGCCGAGTTAGGCTCGTGCTTGTCGATGCAGTCGATGGTCAGACCCAGGAAGTTGTACAGAGGTCCCATCCACTCCGAGTCACGTTTTGCGAGGTAATCGTTGACTGTCACCACATGCACTCCGCGTCCCGACAGGCCACGCAGGTAAACCGGCAGCGTAGCTACCAGAGTCTTACCTTCACCGGTCGCCATTTCGGCAATCTTACCCTGATGCAGCACTATACCGCCAATAATCTGGACATCGTAATGAACCATATCCCAACGGATCATGTTACCGCCGGCCACCCAACTGGTTTGGTAACGCACACGGTCGCCGTCGATATCGATATTCTCGCATTTTGCGGCGAGGTCACGGTCAAGATCGGTGGCAGTGGCTTCTATAACTTCGTTTTCTTTGAAACGCCTTGCCGTCTCTTTCAAGACTGCGAAAGCCTCTGGCATGACATGGTCCAAAGCTTCATCCACTTTCTCCAGAAGTTTCTTTTCAAGCTTGTCAACCTGCTCGTAGATGTCGTTCTTTTTTTCCAAATCCATATCCGGATTGGCATCCACACTGGCTTTCAAATCGGCGATCCTTGCCTCGTCCTCGGCAATGTAATTCTTGATATATTCCTTAAATTCGACAGTTTTATGGCGCAAGCTGTCGATATCCAAATCCTTAATCTTCTCATACGCTTCCAAGGTTTTCTGCAAAAGCGGCTGCAAAGCCCTGTTGTCACGCGTTGATTTGTCTCCAAATAATCTTGTTAAAAAACTCATTTTGCTAATTATTCTTGTTATTTCTTAATTATTTCTATCAAAATGCACTTCATCAAAAATTATGCAAAAATAATAAATTTTTACAAATATTTACTAATTCTGCGCACATGTTTTTCCAACTGATGGTCGGGCGACGGTGCCGGTGCCATCCCGATGCGCCCTTTTTTCTTCAAAATCACGTAACTCGGAAATGTCATCACATGATAATTTTCGAGTAAAACAATATCGGCACCCAAATTTAATAATTGCCAGTTAAAGCCTTGGTTATCAAACAGCTGCACCATCTTGTCAAAAGATTCGCCCGTAGCTATTGTCACAACCTGAATGGTATCACCCCACTGGCTCTGCAACTCATTCAAAGTGGAGAACTCGTGCTCAAGCATAGGCGAATAGCCGTCCACAAATTGCAACAGAACCATATCATCTTTATAATCAGCCAGTTGAACAATTTTACCTTCCTTGTCTTTTAATGCAAAATCGGGAGCCTTTGAATCGTATGAAAGCTCTTCGATCTGGCTTTTTATATTTCGAGCAACTTGCTGATTTTTCTTGTATTTTGACGATTTTTCGATATTATCAAGATAGCTCAGCACAACGTCTTTGTCGGCCGGATTGGCATAATACCTGCGCTGCTGATAGCTCATATCGATAAGCTCGGCCAATTGCGGATTGCGTGACAAAAAGTCATGGTCGCCGACGTTTGTCTTTAAAAGTTCAAACAAAGCCTCCATATATGCCGATTGAGAATACATAACCTCTTGATTGTCAAAGTATTCGGTCATTGCTTTTTTGCCGCTGACAGCCGTTACCACCGCCGCTTTGCGATATTTGATGAAGTCTTCGATGTATTTCGATCTGATTTCGCCTGTGTTTTTGACTATCTGAACGTCGAGCGAGTCTAGCAGCGACAGCTTTCTGCCACGATAAATCCCGTCAAAATTATCATAGATAAAATCATTGACAATTGCTTCTGTTTCAATATATTGCGAATAAAATCCGCCATCTTCGGCCAAGTTGATTCTCATCGACGGACGTTCTTTTTCGAAATACGACACTTCGCTTTGTTTCTCGGGAATCAAGATTTCCAAATCATATTTCCCATTCGGGCTCAAAATGACATCAACTCGTTCAAGATTAACGGCTATCTGGGCCGGAGTTATCTCTGCGATTGCGGCTTGAATTATGAATTTTCCATCTTTATCTGCGTGAGTTTCAACAAGTTTTGTTTGATGGCAGGTAAACATTTCGTCGTAAACCAGCAGCCGCACCAAAGCGTTAGGCCGGTTGGTCATACCGCTTATCGTCACATTCTGTCCAAGCATTAAAAGCGGACAAAGCAGCGCCAGAATCAAGCAGACGAGTTTATTTCTCATAGAATCCTGATTTTTCAGGTATGAACTGACGCGCGTCGCCGTTGTTTTTCAACACGTCGCGCACCACTGTCGATGAGATGCAGCGCAGATTTGGATCCGACAACAAGAAAACCGTCTCCACTTCGGGATTCAGCTTTTTGTTAGCTTCTGCAATGATGCTCTCATACTCGAAATCGGTGGTATTGCGTAGCCCACGGATTATGAAACCGGCATGCATCTTCTTGCACAAATCAACAGTAAGTCCTTCATAGCTAACGACTTTCACCTTCTCATAAGCTGCAAAAGTATTCTTTATCCACTTGATGCGGTCGTCAAGCGGAAACGTATATTTTTTTTCGATATTGACGCCTATGGCGATGACAATCTCGTCGAAAAGCGGCATCGCCTGAAGCACTATGTCCTCGTGACCTTTTGTAATCGGGTCGAAAGATCCGGCAAATATTGCTGTTTTCATCTTTGTAAATTTATACCTTTTTATAAACTTACAAAAATACAAAAATATTTTTAAATGGTTGAATGATTTTCGTCACATAAATTCGGTTTTGCCCTAACGGGCGGTTATTATGTTCCTTTTCCCTTGATGGAAAAGGAACCAAAAGATCAAGGCCCGATTAATCGGAGCCTCGCTGCAGCCGTCCTAAGGCGGTGATCCTCATGGCTGTGTGTAGAGATTTCTTCGAAATCGACCATCCTTGAGTATCAACGCCTTAGTCCGTCTCCTGGGCCACCGCTGCCCCGCAATCGGGCCCCTCCCAACGCGCCGCAGAGCGACACGGGAGGAAAACCACAATGTATTCAAAATGTAATCAATTATCTATAGTTAATGGTTTGGCTGCATTATTAAGTATATCATCTAGTTTTCTTACTAGTATTTGGTACCATATAGAACTCACTTTTTTGACCTTAAGTTGTTCCAAATGTTGTTTAATCAGATTTTTCAAATCATTTATAAACGAAACTACTTGAGGTGATATGATAAATCCCGAAACTCTGTCTGGATATCTTGTATAAAAACCGGATAAAAAGGCTATTACTATACTTTTGTCAGAGTCTTTCAGTATGCTAAAAACCTCGTTTGCATCTAAACTCTTTAGTAAGAATTCAAAATTGGCACCATCACCATATTCTGTTATTTTATTACTGTCACCAAATCTTAAAGCCGACATAAAACCGTCAATGATATTCTTTTCACCTTTTTCCCTTAATGTCCTATTGACTTCCCCAATGTATTTAATGTATGAATCATATCGCTTGTCTAATTCTACATCGTATTTCTTAGGAGTGATTTGGTATAAATCATGCTCTATGTATTGATTAAACCCATCCTGGTGCTCTCTTACATATGCAGAATCTCTAAAAACCTTGTCAATATTATCATCAAGCTTAAATCCTTCTATTTCAAAATGTTCAATGACTAATAACTGATGATATAATGTTGTTAATGCTCGGACAGAATATTTTCCGTCTTTTACATATTGTATTAATTCGGTGATACATTTAATGAATTGATCATCCTCAATCATTCTCCAATCCTCAAACTGTTTTAGTAATTTCCCTTCCGGTGTTTCAGCATTTTTAATACATTCATTATTTAATTCATTGATAATAGCATTCAAAGCGTTATTATCTAAATAACCATTCGTGATAAATTCTATAATTATTGGATAATGGTTGTATTCATATCTAATATTACTGTATTTGTCATACAACTCATCAATATACGTAAGATCTTTTTCATTTTTATTATCTGAAAAATTCCAATAGTGTCTTAATTTTGATAATTCATTCAGTTCTTCTGGTGTTTTACCACTTTTGTATTCAATAGTATAAATTAAAAATGAAACTAACAGTGTTTTGAGTATTTCCTTTTTGTATTTACTATCTTTTACTTTGTTATAAATTTCTTTAAATGTATCAATTGCGAATAAAATTGTTCGTAAATTATTGCATTTACCTTTTTCAAATACATCCAATATCAAGCCCTTTTGCTCATTTAAAAAAGCTGTGTAATCATCATTTATCCTTTCAGATATAATAATATCAAAAGATGCAGAAAGAGAACGCTGGAATTTTATACTATAGCGAATTGTTTTTTCTTTAAATTCATAAAAAGCATCATCAGATTTTTTATCATTACATATTAAAATCACTTTGAGATGATCATGTTCTGCATATTGATTGATTACACCAAGGACATCTTTTATATCAATTTTCTTATCATTAAGACGCTCAATATCATCAAAGATTAAAACTGTATTGTTAGGAATACCTTTAAAACTGGACATTTCTCTTTGAGTCTGTCTATCTATTCCCTTTGAATTGAAAAATGAACTTAATCCTCGTCTTGCAAACCAAACAAACTTATATTTTAATAATGGAAATAGTTCTTCAATTATTCTAATTTTAATATCCGACACATCTGATACGCCATAAAGACTCAAATACAACGGTTTATAACACTCTTCTTTTGTACCAACAAAACATTTCTTAGCTCCAATTTTATCTTTCAAATACTCATTTACATAATATGTCTTGCCACATCCCCATTCTCCTGTTATCATTATGGCATAATCGGTATCTTTTTCTTCGAGATATCTGCTGACAACTTGTTCTATTTCTTTCATAACCTTTTTGTTTTTTAATTACTTCTCAAATTCCTCCCTCGTTATCTTCGTGTCCTTATCCACCACCAGCACTTCATCGTATGTCAATCCATAAAGTTTATAAACTTTGAAATCTATTGCATTGTCTGTGGCGGCAATTTCGGCTGAGAGATTATTGCAATCAGCTTTATACTGATTAAAATATTCTTCCCATTCGTCCTGTTGGCTCAATGAAAGCGTTATTTTCTGCTTCTTCAACTCTTTCAGGAACTCAGCAAACTCCATAGTGTCGAACTGTTCCAAAGCGCCGGTTATCTTCACACCCTCGAAATTGTCCTGTAAACGGCGAAGGAAACGACTTCGCTTCTGCTGCAAATTTTCATATAGCGAAAGCATTGTATTTGCTAAATAAGGGAAATTATCCGTGTTGTCTAGATTTGGTATTGGTAATGAAGCTAACTCATCTCTTTGTACATGTAATGTGGGGAAAGTGGTTTCATAATACCAACGTAAAAGCTTAGAATTTAGTAGTATTGCGAGTGTTTTTAAAATATTTTTTGATTTGCTCTCCGTCTCAATTATAATAACATCTTTAACATAATAACCTCTATCATCAAATGTAGCCATAAGACCACCGCCAGTATCTCTGACCAAGACTTTTGGTTGTTCAAATCTTTCTGCTGTTCCAGGACGTGCAGTTATTTTATTAAGTCTCATCTGCTCAGGCTGATAGATTACATATTCACCCTTAAACACAATAGTCCAACGATTAATATCTGCGCCACGAACCAACTTCTTGCAATTAGATGAAATAGCTGGATTAAATGTGAGAAAACGTTCGTCATCTCCAGTTTTTATACCAAAAGCCAAATCAAACATCTTTCCTAAATGATAAGAGTTTGTTTGCATTTTATTCTTCAACAAAGATGAAGTCCCATCAATTGATAAATCAAATACGTTTTTATATGTTGAGATAAATGCTTCTTGAGGAATGGGATGATAGACAATATTGTTTAAATCAACCTTATCATCTATTACAGCGGAATTGAGAATATGGTTATTTGTATTTTCTTTTTGTAACACAAAAATACATGTCTTTACTGTAGCAGAATCAAAAACATCTTTTGTAAAATCTACAATCTTCATAACACTAGCATTGTGAAGAATGTATTTTCTTATCTGTTCAAAGCTATCTAATCTCAACCATCCATCCGATACTATATATGAAGCAAATCCTTTATGTTTCACTATTTTTAGTGCTGTTTCCATAAAGCAAACATACAAATCAGCCTTCCTTTCATACGTTGGAAATGCACCCCATAAATATCGTTTGACATCATCTTTAAGGTAATGAGGACGCACGTACGGCGGATTCCCAATCACCACGTCAAAACCGCCTTTTTCGAAGACTTTCGGGAACTCTTTTTGCCAGTCGAAGGCCTTGTCGCCGGCAACAGCAGGGTCGCTGATGAGCGAGTTGCCGCATTTGATGTTCTGGCTCAAAGTGTTGAGCTTGCGGTGAGGCTTGGCAGTGCGCAACCACAACGCCAGCTGGGCAATCTCAACGCTCTCCTCGTTGATATCGACACCAAAGAGGTTATTCTCCAAAATACTATTCTCGACATTTGGAAACACCAGCGATTCGCCTGCTACCTTGGCTTCCATCTCGTCGATAAGCTTATGCTCGGCAATGAGGAACTGCAAGGCTGCATTGAGGAAAGCGCCACTTCCGCACGCCGGGTCGCAAATGGTAATCTGCAAAAGCCATTCGCGATATTGGCTCAACTGCTCGATAAGCTTTATCTTGGTCTGCTTCTGGCGTTTCTGGTCGGAGAAATAATCCTCTTCAACGATGCCAAGCTCCGCCTTCTTCTCGGCGCAGAGCTTCCCTACCGTGTTCTCCACAATGTATTTTGTGATATATTGTGGCGTGTAGAATACGCCGTCCTGCTTGCGCTTCGAAGTTTTAGGAATTTCGCCGTTAGTGATTTGCTGAGTTATCTCTTCTATTTCGGACAGCGAGTTTTCGAAAATATGACCTAAAATATTGACATCGACATCGCTCTCAAAATCGTATGAGGCGAGCTTCATTGTAGGCTCTTCAAGCATTTCATCAGAGATTTTCAAGTTGTCCAAAACCTCGTCAGGCTTGAAAAGTCCGCCGTTGTATGCAAAGATCTCGTAATGCTTGCCTTGATGGCCGGTATCTAGATATCCGAAATATTTCTTAATTCTGTCGTAAAGCGGCTTATACTCGTCGAGTTCCTTGAGCTGCCGCCATTGTTTGATGATTTCAACCATCGAATTTGGCGGAAGCAGTCCACAGTCTTCGGCAAAGAAAATGAAAAGCAAGCGGTCGAGCAGTTTCTGTGTCTTCTTGAAAAGAAGCAGTTGCCAGTCGCTTTCGTTTTTATTTTCTGGAGCAGGATTGTTTTTCAAAATATCGGCAAACAATAATCTCTTAAACTGCGAGTAATCCTTATACAAAGCGTTGGTTATTTGGTCTTCCGACGACACCGACTCGCTCTTTATCTTCAGGGCGATGCCGTTTTTCATCTGGTTCCAAGCGATACAAAGATACATCTCACGGAATTCGTCGAATGTCACCGTAAAGAGGCTCCATTCGCGGAAATCGACAGCATTGTCAATATAAAGGCGAAGTTTCTCGAAGTTGGAGATTATCACATAACGGGCGTCTCGGTGCTGGCTTTTATAGCCGAATGCCTGTTTCTCGATCTTGCTTAAGTCGGTGGTTTTATGGTCTTTAAGCTCGATCACACCAATCACGTTGCCTTCGAGAAGTATTGCGCCGTCGGCTTTCTGCGAGTTGGTCTCGTTTTTCTGCTCGGTGATGAGGTTAAAATCTGGCGAAGGGTTCAGCGTATAGCCCAGCACTTTCACAAAAAGCTCTCTAAGAAAACCTTCTTGAAACTGTTCCTCCTTGCTCTGCCGGATATTTGCCTGAATTGCCGCATTCAGAAAATAGCTTTTATACTGGTTCCAAGCCGCCTCAACGTCGTCGTTCAGCGTCGCGATATACTTCTTTACGATATTTTTCTGGAATAACATATTGATACCCGTTTAGGATTACAGTTGCAAAGTTAAGAAATTTTTTGGCAAAAACAAAATTTTTTGAAAAAAGTGCGGCGGGAAGGGCCCGATTGCGGGGCAGCGGCGGCCCAAGAGACGGGCTAAGGCTCTGATACTCAAGGATGGTCGATTTCGAAGAAATCTCTACACTCAGACATGAGGATCACAGCCTTAGACCGGCTGCGGCGCGGCTCCG
>Ga0129307_1001041_pt1 | contig 34107 bp, 28 predicted proteins | sample P1105metagenome_FD_94437 | JGI IMG/M metagenome (GOLD analysis project Ga0129307, IMG submission 94437) | Capybara group fecal microbial communities from Wisconsin, USA - P1105 metagenome | ecosystem: Host-associated > Mammals > Digestive system > Large intestine > Fecal | place: USA: Wisconsin...
ATGGACTATTATCGAAGATGGTAATGAGATTAAACCAAATCAAGGTGTCCTTGTTGAAGTATCAGAAACTGTCGCTGATTTCCAAATCAAAGACATCAATTATGTAGCTCCAACTCCTGATCCCGGAAAATACAAGAACGACAATATCAAATTCATTGTCGAGAGTTCTGAATATTCAGATGCCGCTTACGCATGGTTCGACAAAGGCATAGGCTTAACAAAAATCAACCATCGTAATGAAAACGCTCCAATGCTCTACATCCCTCAGGATGACAACAACTATGCTATCGCGACGATGACTGACGACACCAAGGCGTTCAACCTCAACTTCAAGGCAGCTACAGCTGGCAAGTACACCTTGAGCTACAAAGCCACTGGCAATTACAATTATCTCCACGTCATCGACCGCCTCACCGGTGCCGATGTCGACATGTTGCTCGAAGGCGAGTACAGTTTCATCGGCACTCCGAAAGACAGCGAAAATCGTTTCATTGTCCGTCTTGAATACATGCCTAATTATGGTGAAGAGGGCAACGACATCTTCGCATACCAGAGCGGCAGCGACATCTATGTGAGTGGTCAAGGCGAATTACAAATATTCGACGTCACTGGTCGCCGCGTGATGACTACAACAATCTACGGTGCCGAGTCAATCAACCTCTCTGCACAAGGTGTTTACATCTTCAAACTGAATGAGAAAGTCCAAAAAATTGTTGTTCGCTAAATTATGAAAGGAGAATTTAAAATGAAAAAGATATTATTTGCAATCACTATAGTTATGATGCTCGGCCTAACAGCCAACGCTCAAGGTAAAAACGACAGTTTCTTCAGCAGTGGTTGGGACAATGATGATTACAATCGTGGCATTAGCAACGGTGTGTTCCCGGCCGTTCTCGGTGGACAACTTGGTGGTTTAACCGGCGACCAAGATGCTCCGCTCGGCACTGGCCTCTTGGTGCTTACCGCCCTTGGTGCAGGCTACGCCGTTGCTCGCAAAAATCGTAAAAAGTAATAAACTCATCAAAGCGCAGGGCAGCCGTCCAGCTGCCTTGCGCCTAATAAACGCTAATTATGTCTAAAAGTAATAAAACGCCTTCAGTTGTTAAAAGCAACAATAGAATCGTTGTTGATTCTTATTTGATTAAAAAGATTCTTAAGCATCATAATGAGTATGTACAAGGTGTATCAGGTGTAAAACCTTATGATGATTACGAGATAGAATTGGCAGAAGCTGAAAGAAATTATCTAAGAGCTGTTAATCCGACAAAGTTTCCTAATGTTGACGTGGAAGCTGAACTATTTGAAGCTATTGAACATTTAGATAATTTAGATAAGCTTAAACATACTTGTTTCAGCAGTATTGTATTCAATCCTGATGGTTTAAGACGAGAAGTTTACGCAGAAATAAAGATTATTCAGAAGGCAAAGAATGCCTCAAAACCATAACCCCGTAAAACGATCTCTAACTTCAAAATGGCTTTTAAAGTTTTATAGGGGATAAGCCCTCAGCAATTAGGGCTTTACGCCAAACTACAGAGATGTAGTTTTATATGTTTAGTTTTGTTAGGCCCCTCAACGCTGTGACAGCGCGGGGCCTTTTTAGTTGGAAAGTTTGAGCGATTTAGCTTTGACTATTCATCAACTCATATAGATAAGCGGGACTTTGAACGTAAAGTTCTCCTTAACCGACAAAATCGAAAAAAGGGTAGAGGCCAAAGTCGGCTTCACCCAGTGGACCGTGAAGCCGTAGGGTGAGAAAAATTTAAAAATTTTTACGCACTAATCAAAACAAGTATTATATTTGTAATCGATTTATCCCCCGTAGGGTGAGAAAGACTTTTTCTTATACTTTTTAAAAAAAGGTCTAGTAGATAAAAAAATAATCATCAAATCCAAAAATTAATTCTATTTTTGCAGTTTCAGTTCAGGGCAAAATCCCAACTGCTTACACTATTGTTCTTTGAAAATCAACAAAACTAAACATTAACAAACAAAACTAAACAAAATGAAAAGAAAAATTACATCTCTGACGACAGCCATTATTGTGCTGTTTTTAATCCTATTTACCTTGCCGGAAACGGTGGTGGGACAAACCTACACTCAAATCACACAATTAGACATGACTAATGCAGCTTATGGTACGTCTAGTTATAGTTCTGATCTTGAATACACGTCCAATTCTCTCATATGGCACATTGTTAATGGCGCCAACAACAACAAGGGTTGGACTTACTTTAAAATGGGAGGTAAGAGTGCTACCATTGCCAACTATAATCCTTGTTACATTTACTCACCTCAAATATCAGAAAAAGTTGACAAGGTTACGGTCCATTTACCGTCTGGATCGCTTTCAAAGAATGGGATGTCTGTGAATAGCTGGGCTTTGTGCGTTTATTCTAGTAGCACGATGAATGGCAATAATCGCATTGATTCTATTGCTGGTGGAACTATTACTAATTCAGAGGGTACTTTCAATTTTACTCCTTCGACAAACGTTACATGGGCTGCCAATTATTATTACAAGGTTACTTGGAATTTAGCTAATACAACTACCACAAACGGTATTGTTTGTGTTGACAAAATCACTCTTTATAAAGTAGCTGCTAACACCATAACAGCCCAAAGTAACAATACGGATTATGGCACGGTATCACTTGATGGAACAGTTATTACAGGGGCTCCTAAAACAGGATGTCGTTATGCAAATCCTGCGTACACAGTTAATCCTGCAAATTCTGCAACAGTAGTGCAAAATGGTAATGCATTTACTGTAACTGCAACTGCAAACACTACTGTTACTATCAACTTCGAGGAGATTCCTTCTCACACCGCAACATTTTCTGTTAACGGAACAACCTCATCACAAGACTATTATGAAGGAGCAACCATTACATTCCCAGATAATCCTGAGAATATCTATGGCAAGACATTTGTGGGCTGGACAACTACTGCTATTGAAGGAACTACAAATACGGCTCCGGGATTTGTTAATACAAGTGAAACAACAATGGGTACTGCCGCTATTACCTATTATGCTGTATTTGCAGATATGACAGGTTCAGCATCACCTACACTTACAAAAATGACAAGTGAAGATACATTCGTCGCTAATGACAAGGTTGTTATTGTTGCAAGTGGCACTGTAGCGATGTATCAGGAAACTACGACCTCGCCCACAAACTACGTTAATAAATGGTCATTTGATAATAATGCAGCAACGGTAGCTGCTGACAACAAAAAGATGTTTACAGTATCTGCAGGTTCTTCAACAGGCACATGGAAACTTGGTGATGCCACAAACGGTTATGTATATAATAGCAGTAGTAATGACTTAAAAATAGACAAAGATAATTCTACTAATTTTACTTTGGCTTGGAATAGTATTGTAAATCAAGTTGAAATAAACAAATTTACCTTGATTGGAAATGATAGATGGTTATCATATCGTAGTGATTTAAATAATAATTACTTCCGCATGGGTGGTGCCACATCAGGAACTGCAGCTGGCACTGTTTACTTTGACATTTACAAGTATAGCACTGGCAGTGTTTCATACATCAACTACTGCACAACAGTTACTCCGCCAGCTGTCGAAATTCCTGAAATAGTAATTACCAGTAACCCATTTTTGTTCTCAACCACAGTAACTATCACTTGTGGTACTGAAGGTTCATCTATTAAGTACAGATACAATGAAAATGATTCTTGGAGTGACTATACTGCTGCTCTTACTATCACAGAAACTAAGACTATTTATGCAAAGGGTGTTAAAGGGAATGATGAAAGCCTTGTCGCTCAAGCAACAGCCACCAAGAATTTGGCTACTCCTACTGTTACCGTCAGCGGAGACATTACACTCGACCTTGACGGTGAAACAAGTGTAGCGGCTGGAACACTTACAGCAGATGTTACATACAATAATGCAGCTGTTGAAGGTGCGACTGTAACATGGGAAAGTAACCATACTGATATTGCTACTATTGACGCATCAACAGGTGCTGTCACACTTCTCACCACCGGTGAGGTAACTTTCACAGCCACATACGCTGGTAATAACGACTACGCCGAGGCTACTGGTACAAAAACTGTAACAGTTGTCAATAGCAAAGCTCCTGGTACAGCAGGAAATCCTTACACCGTTGCACAAGCTCTTAGTGTTATAAACGCACTTAATGATAATGGTACAGCACCCGGAAAGTATGTGAAAGGTATTATATCATATGTTGGAGATTACAATGGAACATATTCTTCAATCAATTATTATATTTCAGATGATGGCACAGTGTCAGATGAGTTGTATATCTATAGTGGTAAGGGAATTGCTGGTGCAGGTTTCACTACAAGCAACGATCTGAAAGTCAGTGATAAGGTTGTGGTATTTGGCACATTAAAGAAATATGTTAAAAATTCAACTACTACACCTGAATTTGACAAAAACAGTCAAATCTATTCATTAATACGTCCTGGCACTGGCGGTAATCCTGCTACAATTGCTGGAACTTTTAATAATTTCGATATTGCAAACGACGAAAGCTATGCTGTAGCAGCAAATACAATATTTATTGTGACTGGTACTCTCACCGTTGGACCTACTGCCAACCTCATCATCGAAGACGGCGCCCAGCTGATCTGCGACAACTCAGTAGCTGCAACATTCAAGAAAACCATGCCAACTCCTGCAGCTCCATCAACAAAAGACGAGCCTGAGGATGTCTACGGCTGGGAACTCATCTCATCACCAGTTCACGATGGAAATATTGATGGCACAAATGCAGAAATTGCTGTTGGACATATTGAGAATCTAATAACAGATCCTGCTACTAATTATGATATGTTTTCATACGATGAGGAAGCTAGCATGTGGCGCAACCAGAAAGCAGGTTCAGGAGCTTCAGGCTTCACAACCCTCAGCAACGGCCAAGGCTATATGTACCGTAACAACGCTCAGGAGCTCAGCTTCGTGGGTAACACCAACGTCAATGATGTTGAAGTGTCGTTGACATACACTGCTGGCGCAGGCGATCTTGCTGGCTTCCATCTTGTGGGTAACCCTTACACAGAAAACATCACGCTAATGAATACAACATTGTATAATGGCACAACCCAATTAGATAATGACAAGCAATTGTCGGCTTACTATGTTTTGGAGAATAACGGAAGCTCTTGGAAAACAGATTTGGCAGCCAACACACCAATTGCCAACAAGCAAGGCTTCCTAATCGAGATTCCGTCAACAGCCAATAAGATTAAATTCAGCAGAACAGCACGTGGCTCAGCTAAGTATCACAATGACAACATCAAGTTCATGGTTGCCAACAGCCAGTTCGAGGATGTTACATACGCATTGTTCGACAAAGCTCTGCCACTGAACAAGATTAACCACCGCAACCCTGAAGTCCCTATGATTTACATCAACCAGAACGATCAGGATTACGCAGTGGCTACAATGACCGACGACACCAAGGCGTTCAACCTCAACTTCAAGGCCGCTACAGCTGGCAAGTACACTTTAAGTTACAAAGCCACAGGCGATTACAACTATCTCCACGTCATCGACCGCCTTACCGGCGAGGACGTCGACATGTTGCTCGAAGGTGAATACAGTTTCATCGGCACTCCGAAAGACAGCGAAAATCGTTTCATTGTCCGTCTTGAATACATGCCTAATTATGGTGAAGAGGGCAACGACATCTTCGCCTACCAGAGCGGCAGCGACATCTATGTGAGCGGCCAAGGCGAATTGCAAGTATTCGACGTCACTGGTCGCCGCGTGATGACCACAACAATCAACGGTGCGGAATCAATCAGCATTCCTGCACAAGGTGTTTACATCTTCAAACTCAATGAGAAAGTCCAAAAAATTGTTGTTCGCTAAATTATGAAAGGAGAAATAAAAATGAAAAAGATATTATTTGCAATCGCTATAGTTATGATGCTTGGTTTGACAGCCAACGCTCAAGGTAAAAACGACAGTTTCTTCAGTAGTGGTTGGGACAATGATGATTACAATCGTGGCATTAGCAACGGTGTGTTCCCGGCCGTTCTCGGTGGCACATTAGGTAATTTAGAGGGTGACCAGCCGGCTCCTCTCGGCACCGGCCTCATGGTGCTTACCGCTCTTGGTGCAGGCTACGCCGTAGCTCGCAAAAAGAGACGTTAGACTTTAGTTGTTAGACAACTACTCGAGCCCGCAGCGATGCGGGCTTTTTTTTGTACATTTAGAATAAACAATTTGTTATTTTTGCAAAAAATTTCAATTATGCTTAAAAAAGGATTATCTCATACTTCAACAACGACTGTGAATTCGAGCAACACCGCACGCACTTACGGCTCGGGCGGCTTGGATGTTTTTGCAACACCGGCAATGATAGGATTGATGGAAAACGCTGCAATGACTGCCGTTGAGAACGATTTGCCGGAAGGCTCGTCGACAGTGGGCGCCCACATCAGCACATCGCACGTGAAGCCTTCCAAACTCGGTGCAACGATAAAAGCAACCGCAGTTTTGGAAGAAATCGACGGCCGTAAGCTTACATTCCGAGTGTCGGCATCAGACGACGAAGGCCTCATCGGCGAAGGCACTCACATTCGCTACATCGTTGACATTGAACGCTTTATGGCAAAGCTCAAATGATTAAAACCTTAGCCATCAACGGTTTGGAAATCAGCTACGAGTTCAAACGCTCGCATCGTCGCAGCGTGGTGGCCAAAATCCGTCGCGACGGCGTGATTGAAGTTCGCGCGCCGCTGCTGTACCGCGAAAGCGACATGATTGCATTCCTAAACCAGCACCGAAGATGGATTTTTAATCATCTCGACAGACTGCAAAGCGCTGAAAATCAACAGAAAAAGTTTACTGACGGCGAGATGCATTACTTTCTGGGCAAGCAGTACGAACTGAAAGTGATTGTCGGCAATAAAAACTCAGTTAGCATTGAAGGCGATTATCTGATTGCCTATGTAAAATTGCCCGAGCTAGTTGAAAATCAGCTGAATAAATGGTACAGAAATCAAGCGAAAACAGTTTTCAGTGAGCTGCTGCCTCCAATCATCGAGAAATTCAAGAAATACAACGTGGCGCCTGCCAAAATCAGCATACGCGATATGCGCTCGCGATGGGGCAGCTGCTCAAGACGAGGCAACATCAGCCTTAACCTGCAGCTTGTCAAGCTCAACGAAAACTGCATCCGGCAGGTGATGATCCACGAAATGTGCCACCTCGTTTACTTCAACCATCAGGCAGGATTCCATGCACTAATGGATGAGATGATGCCGGATTGGAAACTATGGAAGAAGGAGTTAAGGTTTCTTTGATAACGTCATTTCGACCGGAGCCGATAGGCGTAGTGGAGAAATCTCCTGCATTTGAATGACTCTTCTATTTGTCGGAGATTTATTCGCTGGTAGCGAATGCTTTCGCTTCGCTCAGGTCTCGACTTCACTTCGTTTCGCTCGAAATGACGTTTAAAGTCTGTAGCTCTTCTTTCAGTTTTTTAGCGTTTTCGAAACGTATTGCATTGATTCCTACAGCTTTAGCACCTTCAACGTTTTTCAGATTATCGTCAATAAACAAACTTTCTTCAGCTTTGAGGTTGAAAGTATTCAGAAGGGTGTGGAAAATCTCGGGATTAGGCTTCAGTTGCTTCACTTCACCCGAAACTATTATCTTGTCAATTAAGCTGAAGATGCGATACTTTTTCTGCACTGTCGGGAATGTCTCGGCCGACCAATTAGTGAGGCCATAAATAATCGGGAATCCATTGCTTTTCAATGACTTAATCAGATCGTACATACCCGGTATTTCATCGCCCATGGTGTCCATCCAGTTGGTTTCATACAGCTTCAGAGCTTCAGCATATTTCGGGAACAAAGCGGTGCGCTCTTTCACCGCCTGCTCAAAGGGCTTACCACCGTCCATCTCGGCATTCCACTGGCTATTGCACACATTCTCAACGAAATAATTCGCCTCTTCAATGTCATTGAAATACTTATCAAACAGATAATGTGGATTCCAATCCACCAACACACCACCAAAATCAAAAATAATGTTCTTTATCATACACTTCAAACTTTCAACTGTCAACTTTCAACTGTCAACTCTAAACTTTTAATAATCTCATCAGTTTCTTCAATCGTAAACCACCGATAATCCTTATCTTTTCTCAGCCACGTCATCTGCCGCTTGGCATATTGCCGAGTGTTGATCTTAATCTGCTCCACAGCCTGCTCCAAACTGCATTTACCATCGAGATAATCAAACAGCTCCTTGTAACCGACTGTGTTTAAAGAGTTCAGATGCCGCTTGGGATACACCGAGCGCACTTCGTCAAGCAACCCTTGCCGCATCATCAAATCGACGCGCTTGTTAATTCGCTCGATTAGCTTGTCGCGATCCCAAAGAATTGCCAGCTTGATGATTTCAAAATCGCGTTTTACAACATTTCGCTGCCTGAAAGTGGAGTAGGGCCTGCCTGTTTGATAAAAAACCTCCACAGCACGCTGCAAACGCCTCGGATTTTGCCGATCGACCACCCCATAATATTCAGGGTCGTTCTTCTCAACTTCGCGCCGCAGGGCATCCAAACCGCCTTCTTCATACATTTTAGTCACCTTGGCTCTAATCTCTTCTGATATATCCGGAATCGAGTCCAATCCGTTGCACACCGCATCAATAAACAGCCCCGATCCGCCGGTCAAAACGGCCACATTTTTAGTCTTAAAGTATTCCTTTAGATAACTCAACACATCTCTTTCATAATCAGCCACGTCATATTTGTCTTCAATGCTCAGATTATGAACAAAATGATGCTTTACTTGAGCCAGTTCATCGGCTGTTGGAGCGGCAGTTCCTATCGACAATTCTTTGTAAAACTGACGGCTGTCGGCCGAGATTATTTCAGCATCAAAAGCCTTGGCAAGCTTTATCGCCGTCGCCGTTTTTCCCGACGCGGTAGGGCCAGCTAGTACTATGAGATGCTTGTTTTCCAAAACAGAATTATTTAACAGGAACAGGTCCGTTTGATTTCACTTCGACAGGCTCGGTAACCTCGCAAACCACCTTCAATCCGAGCTTTTCACCCTCGGCCTTCATAAACTGATAAGCTTCCTCGAAATTATTGCCGATGATGCCGTCCAAAATGGCTTCACGGATGGCTGTTTTTATCACGCCAACGTCGCGACTCTCAGGAATTCCGAAGGTTTTCATTATGACATTGCCGTCGACAGGCGGCTGCCAGTTGCGCAGGTGGTCTTTAGCCTCAATTTCTTTCAATTTCCTTCTTACAATCTGGAAATTATTATGAAAACGGGCTTTTTTCTCTTCGTTTTTCGATGTGATGTCGGCATCGCAAAGCGTCATCAAATCGTCGATATCATCACCTGCATCGAACAGCAAACGCCTTACAGCTGAATCAGTTACGATGTCTTGAGCCAACACGATAGGGCGGAGGTGGAGGTAAACCAGCTTCTCCACATATTTCATCTTCTCGTTGAGCGGAAGGCGGAAGTTGGTAAAAATCTTATGCACCATTTTGGCGCCCTTCACCTCGTGGCCATGGAAAGTCCAGCCGAGTTCTTTTTCGAAACGCTTGGTTTGAGGCTTTGCGATGTCGTGCAGCACCGCGGCCCATCTGAGCCACAGGTCACCACCGCTAACAGCAACATTATCAAGCACTTCCAAAGTATGATAGAAGTTATCCTTATGTCCTTTGCCCTCCTGAATCTCAACACCTTTCAAAGCTGCCATCTGCGGGAAAATCAGCGGCAGCAGGCCGCATTTGTCGAGCAGTTTGAAACCTATGCTCGGCACGCTCGACATGAGTATCTTGTTCAGTTCCTCAGTCACGCGTTCCATCGATATTATCTTGATTCTCTGAGCATTACGGCGTATCGCCTCGAACGATTCAGCCTCAATCATGAAATGCAGCTGTGTGGCGAAACGGATGGCCCGCATCATACGCAGAGGGTCGTCGGAGTAGGTGATATCAGGGTCAAGGGGTGTGCGGATAATCTTGTCTTCAAGGTCATTGACGCCGCCAAACGGGTCGACTAAATCGCCGAAGTTGTTCTCATTCAACGAGATAGCCATCGCGTTTATAGTGAAATCACGACGGTTTTGGTCGTCTTCAAGTGTGCCGTCTTCGCAGGTAGGCTTGCGGCTGTCGGCAGTGTACGACTCCTTACGGGCGCCCACAAACTCAATCTCATGGCCGTCAACATTGATCATAGCAGTGCCGAAGCGGCCGTAATACTTCACATGTTTCCTGCCAGGCAGCAACGACGCCGTTTTCTTTGCCAGCTCGATGCCGCTGCCAACAGTAACCACATCAATGTCATTCGACGGGCGATGCAGCAGCATATCACGCACGTAGCCGCCCACTATGTATGATTCATAACCCAACTCGCGGCTGGCTTCGGTGATTACCTTGAAAAATTTATTATCGATCTTGTCCTTTAAATTCATTATTATTCCGCCGTTTGTACAGACGATGTGCACATCGTCTCTACGGTCATATCATCTTTTTCAGAATCGTAATCAATCACAATTTTCGCACCCTTTTCAGGATGTGATCTGATGATTTCCTCGGCCAACACATCTTCCACATATTTCTGAATGGCACGCTTCAGCGGGCGGGCTCCATACTGTTCGTCCCAGCCTTTCTCGATGATGAAATTGCGCGCCTTGTCGGTCAACTCTAGCGACAAGCCCATCTCATCTACCATTTCAAACACTTTCTTCAGCTCAATATCGATAATCTTGCCAATGCTTTCCTTGTTGAGCGAGTCGAATATCACCACCTCGTCGATTCTGTTGAGGAATTCGGGTGCAAACGAGCGTTTTAAGGCGTTTTCTATCACTCCGCGGCTGTATGTATCCCTGGAATCCTTCTTGGCCTGTGTGCCAAATCCGACGCCTTGTCCGAAGTCCTTCAGCTGACGCGAGCCGATGTTGGATGTCATGATGACGATGGTGTTCTTGAAATCGACCTTGCGGCCCAGCGAATCGGTCAACTGGCCGTCGTCGAGCACCTGCAGCAGCAAGTGGAACACATCGGGATGAGCCTTCTCGATCTCGTCCAAAAGAACGATAGAGTAGGGCTTGCGGCGAACCTTCTCGGTCAGCTGGCCGCCTTCTTCGTAGCCCACATATCCTGGAGGCGCTCCAACCAGACGCGACACGGCGAATTTCTCCATGTATTCACTCATGTCGATACGAATCAAAGCGTCTTCCGAATCAAACAGATATTTGGCCAAAACCTTTGCCAGATAAGTCTTTCCGACGCCTGTAGGCCCAAGGAATATGAAGCTGCCGATAGGTCTGTTCGGGTCTTTCAAACCCGCGCGGTTGCGGCGGATTGCCTTGACCACATTCTTTATCGCGTCGTCTTGCCCTATAACCGTTCCCTCGAGCTCTTTCTCCATATTCATCAGTCGGTCGCTTTCGTTTTGAGCTATACGCTGCACCGGCACTCCGGTCATCATTGCCACCACCTCGGCCACATTCTGCTCGCTGACGGTCTCGCGATGATGATTGGTGTCGTCATCCCAAGCTTTCTTGGCGTTTTCAAGCTTTTCGGCCAGATGTTTCTCCTCGTCACGATACTTGCCGGCATCCTCGAAACGCTGCTCTTTGATGGCTTGTTTCTTCGATGTCTTGATCTCTTCAATCGACTTCTCAAGCTCGGTTATCTCGGCCGGAACGTGAATGTTGCCGATATGCACCCTGGCACCGGCCTCGTCCAAAGCGTCAATGGCCTTGTCGGGCAGGTGACGGTCGGAGATGTAGCGGTTGGTCAGCTTCACGCAGGCTTCGATAGCCTCGGGCGAATACTTCACCAGATGGTGGTCTTCGTAGCGGCACTTGATATTGTTCAAAATCTGCACAGTCTCCTCGGGCGATGTAGGTTCAACCAAAATCTTCTGGAAACGGCGTTCCAAAGCGCCGTCTTTCTCGATATACTGGCGGTATTCGTCGAGGGTGGTCGAGCCTATGCACTGCAGCTCGCCACGTGCCAAAGCCGGCTTGAACATATTTGACGCGTCGAGCGAACCGTTGGCATTGCCAGCGCCTACAATCGTATGAATTTCATCGATGAATATGATGATATCCGGATTTTTCTCCAGCTCGTTCAGCATGCCTTTCATGCGTTCCTCAAACTGTCCTCTGTATTTTGTGCCGGCCACCACCGAACCCATATCGAGCATCACAATGCGCTTGTTAAACAGGTTTCTGGCCACCTTGTGCTGCACTATGCGCTGCGCCAATCCTTCGACTATTGCTGTTTTGCCGACACCAGGGTCACCTATCAGAATAGGGTTGTTTTTCTTGCGGCGGCTCAAAATCTGAGCTATGCGCTCCAACTCGGTCTCACGTCCGACGATAGGGTCGAGGCGTCCCTCTTCAGCCGCCTTGGTCAAATCGCGGCCAAAGCTGTCCAGAACAGGTGTGTTTGACTTCGACTTGCCTTGTTTTTGAGGCGTGTCGGTGGCTTTTACAGGGCCTTCGTCTTCCTCATCCTCGTCCTGAAAAACATCGCGTGGCATTTCGGCCACATCGTTACGGCTTTTGGCCGGGTGATTTGGCGCCAGCCTCTCAACCTCCTGTTTGTATTTGCTAAATGTAATTCCTTCATACTCAAGGCGTTGCGATATGATATTATTATCATCGTGCAGAATAGCCAGCATCAGATGCTCCGACGCCACCTGTTCGCTGTTGAAATCCTTAGCCACAATATAGGTGAACTTCAGGGCACGCTCGGCCTGCTTGGTCAAAGGAAGGTTGTCGGTATTGCCGCTCAAAATATTGTTGGTTTTTATCGATGCCTCGAGTTTCTGTCGGAACATCTCTATATCCAGATCCATATTTCTGAGAATCTGCACCGCATTGCTGTCTTTATCGTCAATCAAACCCAAAAAGATATGCTCCAGTCCAATGTACGGGTTGCCCATCTTCACTGCCTCCTCGTGGCTGTTGAACATAATCTCCTTAACTCTCGGTGAAAATTTCTGATCCATAAATACTCATATTTTCAACCTGCAAAAATACAAAAATATTTGGTATATGCAGCCGTTTTGGTATGATTTTTGAGGCTGCGAAAAATAATTGAAATTATGCAAGAAAAATTTGTTTCCGAATGGATTTTTTTTGTACTTTTGTAAATTGTTTTTTGGAATTTTAAAAATTAAAGAAAAGATAAATGGAAGAACAGTTTGAAGGTGAAAGAATAGTCCCGATTGGCATTGAGGATCACATGAAAACAAGTTACATCGACTATTCGATGTCGGTTATCGTGGCGCGTGCTTTGCCCGATGTCAGAGACGGTTTGAAACCTGTTCACCGCCGTATCCTTTATGGAATGATGGACATGGGCGTCCTTTCGAATCGCCCGTACAAGAAGTCAGCCAAGGTGGTGGGCGAAGTTTTAGGTAAGTATCACCCGCACGGTGACTCGTCAGTGTACGACGCAATGGTTCGTCTGGCTCAGGATTGGAGCATGCGTTATCCTCTGATTGACGGTCAGGGTAACTTCGGTTCGATGGATGCCGACCCTCCGGCGGCTATGCGTTACACCGAGGCCCGTTTGAGAAAGATGGCCGAGGAAATGCTTGCCGACCTCGACAAGGACACTGTCGATTTTATGAACAACTACGATGATTCCGAAAAGGAACCTACAGTTTTGCCATCATTATTCCCCAACCTTTTGGTCAACGGAGCCAGCGGTATCGCTGTGGGTATGGCAACCAACATGCCACCTCACAACCTGAGCGAGGTGATTGACGGTATCATCGCTTACATCGACAACAACGACATCACAATCAGCGAGTTGATGGAATACATCAAGGCTCCTGACTTCCCGACAGGTGGCATAATTTACGGCTACGAGGGAGTGAAAGACGCCTTTGAGACAGGCCGCGGACGCATTGTGTTGCGTGCAAATACAACTATTGAGGAACATAACGGTCACGAGCGCATCATCGCCACATCGGTGCCTTACCAAACCAACAAGGCCGACATGATCAAGCGTACAGCCGACCTCATAGGCGAGAAGAAGCTTGACGGCATTGCCGACATCCGCGATGAAAGCGACCGCAACGGTCTGCGTATTGTTTACGACTTGAAACGCGACGCCGTGTCGAGCGTGGTGTTGAACAAGTTGTTCCAGATGACAGGCCTGCAGAGCTCGTTCAGCGTGAACAACGTATGCCTGGTGAACGGCCGTCCATACACCTTGAATCTGAAGCAGTTGATTCAATATTATGTGGAGCACCGTCATCAGTGCGTGGTGCGCCGCACACAATACAATTTGCGTGAAGCTGAAAAGAGAGCTCACATACTCGAAGGATTGGCCCGCGCAATCGACATCGTCGACCAGATTATCGCAACCATCCGCGCTTGTAAAGGCGGCTCACAAGAAGCCAAGCAGGCATTGATGGACCAGTACGGATTTGACGATCCGCAGGCATCGGCAATCGTGGCCTACCGCTTGGGTCAGTTGGCCGGCCTCGAGATCAAGAAGATCATGGACGAGTTGGAAGAGCTGCACAAGACAATAGCTCATTTAAAAGAGGTGCTTGCCAGCCCGGCCATGCAGTTCGACATCATCAAGAACGAATTGCTTTATATTAAGGAGAAATACGGCGACGAGCGCAAGACTGCCATCGAGCGCACAGCCGAAGACTTCAAGATGGAAGACATCATCGCCGACGACGCAGTGGTTGTGACAATTTCACATCTCAACTACATCAAGCGCACCAACCTGACGGAATACCGCCGCCAGAGCAGGGGAGGCAAGGGCTCGAAAGGCTCCGACGCCCGCGACGAAGACTTCATCGAACAGATATTCGTGGCCACCAACCACAACTACATGCTGTTCTTCACCGAGAAGGGCAAGTGCTACTGGTTGCGTGTGTTCGAAATCCCTGAAGGCACCAAGGCAAGCAAGGGTAGGGCTATCCAGAATTTGATCCACCTCGATCCGGACGACAACGTCAAGGCCTACATCAACCTGACCAACATGTCGCCTGAATTCTGTGAGAATCACTATCTGACACTCATCACCAAGAAGGGTATCATCAAGAAGACCACCTTGGAGGCTTACTCGCGTCCGCGTGCCACAGGTATCATCGCTCTTGGCATCCGTGAAGGCGACGAGCTGCTCGAAGCCAAGATGACCAGCGGCAACAGCGAGATTTTGATCGCGTTGAAGTCGGGTAGGGCCATCAGATTCCCCGAATCGACAGTCCGTCCGATGGGCAGAACCGCATCAGGTGTGCGCGCCATCACAGTTGACGACGAGAATGACGAAGTTGTCGGCATGATTTGCATCGACGACCCTCAAACCAATGTGCTGGTGGTTTCTGAAAAGGGCTACGGCAAGCGCTCCGACCTTGAGGAATACCGCATCACCAACCGTGGCGGCAAGGGAGTCAAGACCATGAACATCACCGACAAGACCGGCCACCTGGTTGCCATCAAAGACGTGGTCGACGGCGACGACCTCATGATTATCAACAAATCGGGTATTTTGATCCGTATAGCCGTTGACACTCTGAGAGTTATGGGTCGTGCCACACAGGGCGTGCGCCTGATCAACCTCCGCGACAACGATGAAATTGCAGCTGTCACAAAGGTCAAGGCTGAAGACATCGAAGAAGAAGAGGAATTCGACGAAAACACGGAAAACGTTGAAAACACTGAGGCTTCAGACAATAACGAGGGCACAGACAACGTTAATACAGAAAATCAACAGGAAGTTTAACATTTAAATTATAGGAATAAAATGAAAAAAGTATTGTTCACATTAGCATTAGCAATTTTAGGACAATTTGCTATAGCACAGAACATGCAGGTGCAGAACGCTTTCAACAAGCAGAAGGAAGCACAGCAGTACATTGACCAGGCTGAGGCATTCAAGACTCAGAACAAAACCGACAAAGCTGCCAAGCAGATGCAGAATGCCAAGCTGACCATCCAGAAGGCAAAGGAAGCCATCGATTTGGCATCAGCCAACGATCAGACAATGAATCAGGCCAAGACATGGCACTATTATGCAGTTATTTACTATAAAATCGGTGCATATCCAGAGTTTGTCGACCTCGACCACAACGCTTTTGAAAAGACTCTGACAGCATTTGAGAAGATTAAAGCTCTCGACGATGAATACTATCAGAGAAACAAGAGAGAATTCCAGACTTACGGCGGTAACATCGGTGCACGTTACTACGACCTCGGCGCCAACAGCTACAACGAAGGCGACTTTGAAGACGCTTACAACAACTTCAAGAAAGCCTACGACGCAGCAGCAGTGGTCGGCGGCAAGGACAACAGCGCTTTGCTTAACGGCGCAATGTGCGCAATGAAGATCAACCGTTTCAACGAGGCTATCGAGATGCTGCAGACCATGCAGGCCAACGGCGTTGAAGAACCGGCAGTTTATCAGAATCTGGCAGCGGCATACCGCGGAGCAGGCAACACCGACAAGATGCTTGAAACCATCCAGATTGCAAGAGAAAAATTCCCTGAGGATGAGAACATCATGAATGAGATGATCAACGCTTATCTGACGGTGCACAGAGAGGACGAAATTATTCCTCAGATTGAGGAAATGGCCGAAAAGAACACCAATCAGCCAGTTTATTATTTCATCCTTGGTACAATCTACGGCAATCCTCAGTCAAAGCTCTACGACATTGAGAAAGCTCTGTCAAGCTACGACAAGGCCATTGCCGAAAACGAGAATTATGCCGACGCTTATTACAATGCAGGCGCATTGCTGATTGACAAGGCATCACAAATTTATCAGGAAGCCAACGAAAAGGATCCAAGTCAGTATGCCAACTTCAACGCTTATCTGAAAGCTACCGACGACATGGCGGCCGAAGCTCAGACATACGACCAGAGAGCGTTGCCATACGTTGAGAAAACTTATCAGCTTTTGCCGGATGACGCAGCAGTGAAGCAGGCTTTGAAGGGCATCTACACACGTTTGAAGATGAACGACAAAGCAGCTGAGTTAGATTAACAAACAAATTGATGGAGGCGAGAGTCTCCATCTTTTTCATATAGCCTATTTAACATAATGTATATTATTTTGCAAAAGTAATAAAAAATTAGTTGTTAGTCTTTAGTTGTTAGTTCTTAGTCTTTAGTATTAGAGATTTATGGTTGTTTAAAAAAATCAAAAAAAACTAATGGCTAATGGCTAATGGCTAATGGCTTTTTATTATTTTTGCAAAAAAGAAATTAAACGAACATCATATATGGAAATCATTGGAAAAGTTGTACAATTAGGTACTTTGATTGAGGGAAACTCACCGCGCGGTCCTTGGAAAAAGCAGGAACTTATTATTGAAACTGTCGAACAATATCCCAAAAAAGTTTGTCTGATGTGCTGGAACGAACGCGTCAACGACGCCAACAGCCTGTTTGTCGGCCAAACCGTCAAGGCTCAGATACGCATTGAATCACGCGAGTTTAATGGCAAATGGTACACCGACGTTACAGCCTTCCGCATTGATATCGATCAGCCAAACGCCCAGGCTCCACAGCAGCCGCAGCCACAACAGCCACAACAGCCTCTGCCGCCAATCAACGACGATTATTTCGAGTCGGACAATGGCGACGACCTGCCGTTCTAATTAAGCTGTTTTATTTAGTATTTGATATGATTTGACCTGTATTCGGGTTGAATAACAGTTTGTTGTTCTTGGCCGGAGCCATTTGTGTTTCACCGAACTGATTGATAACCAAACGTTTTTCGGTCAATGTTTTGTTATCATAAACTATTTTAACATTGCTCGATGCCGGTATACGGTAGAACACCTTGTTCGCCTGAGGGGTTTTCATAATCTCGTCGCCCAAAGGTTCCACATTTGTCATGGCGTTTTTGCTATCAAACACTATCTTCACCTGATCGCTTTTGCCGCCGTAAATCACTGTGTTTGCATTAGCCTGCGACTTTTCAGGTGTAAAATACACTACCTTATTATATATACGCTTTACAACTCTGCCTTTAAACAAGCTAAGATATTCATTTTCAAGATTTTTCAAGCTTTCAGCCATAAATTTTGTAGCATCGCCGAAGGCCACTTCCTGGAAACCCGATATAATTTCATAATATGAGTTGCGCAACTTGCGAATTTGTTCAACAGCCAGATTGGCTTTCTCTTCTTTGGTAAGCTTTTTCTTCGGACCATCGCCTTCTTCATCTTCGACGTTTTCAATGATATCGATGAATGTCACATCGTCGGCCTTGGCCTGGCAATCGCTTTTGTAATTGATTTTTGCGGCTTTAAGGTCTAATGGATAATTATCGCAGCCAACTGCAAGAATTATACCGTCTTCATTCATTATCACATTAGGCAGCGGTTCCTTGCTTTTTTCATCTTGCTGAGCCATAACAAACATCGCATCCGGGTCGGCCTCGACACCTGTCAGAATATCGGCGCCGATAATCTTGGTTTCGGTCTTGTTCTCGCGCACATAGTTGGTCAACCCAAGCAAACTCGAGGCATACTCCGAATATGGCCCGATAATGTAATTGGTCTCTTCAACGGTCAATTCCACTTGGATGACAGTTCTTGGCAAGTAATACACAACGCCGCCTTCCTGTGACATGGCGGCCTCATTCAACGAAAACAACACTAATAAAGCAAGGAGCAGTTTTTTCATATTTTTCATTTTTATGTTACAACGATTCACTAACTGTTTTATTATCTGATGCAACTTTTGATGACACTGCCAACAGGGCTATAAATGTCATCAACCCGTTGACTATCAATATTTCAAAGCCAAACTGATAGCCATTGAACAACTGTTTTGAGAACACGTTCAAGATGTAGCTCACTACAGGCGAAGCCACAGCTATGTACGGCACATAACGGTCGTTGGGCTTACGGTTTTTGAGGAATAATCCGAATGTATACAACCCCAGCAGCGGCCCGTATGTGTAGCCGGCAATTTCAAACACCTTGTCGATAAGCGACTGATTATGAAATGGTTTGAAAGCGATTATCACCAACAGGTAAAGTATCGCGAACATCACATGAATGCGTTTTCTTCGCTGAAGTTTCTGCTGTTCGGTGATATCTGTTCTGCTGCTGAAATCAAGGAAATTGTAACAATAGGTGGTTGTCAGGGCTGTCAATGTGCCGTCGGCCGATGAATAGCCGGCAGCCACCAAGCCAATCACAAACACCACACTGGTAAAACGGCTGAACGAGAATGCTATGGCAGGGAAAATTTTGTCGTTGACCACTACTCCACTCTCGTTGACCGGCAATTGGAAGCCTGTTTGCTGGGCATAATAAATCAAAGAGGCTCCGAGACACAGAAATATAATGTTGACAAATATGAACAGTATGCTCGATGTGAGCACATTCTTCTGAGCGTCGCGCAGGCTCTTGCATGTCATGTTTTTCTGCATCATATCCTGGTCGAGACCAGTCATGACAATTGTGATAAAGGCTCCGCTTACGATTTGTTTGAGCCAGAAACGGCTGTGATTAACATCAGTCTCGAAAAGCTTGGTATACCCCTGATCGGACGATGCTTGCAGCAATTCGGGAATGGAAATGTTCAGTTCCTTGAGAATGCACACCACGGTTGTCACCGCAGCCAAAATCAGGAATGTGGTCTGCAGAGTGTCGGTCCAGACCACGGTTTTGATGCCGCCTTTGAATGTGTAAACCATTATCAGCGCGATGAATATCACTGCCGGCACCCAGAACGGCACTCCCCATGCCTTAAACACAAATTCGTATAACACAAACACAACCAAGTACATACGCAAAGCCGAGCCCAACAGCCGCGACAAAATAAAGAAAGCCGCTCCGGTTTTCTCCGAACGTCGGCCAAAGCGTATTTCAAGATATGAATATATCGAAGTCAGGTTAAGTTTGTAGTAAAGCGGCAACAGCACCAAAGCAATGACCGCATAGCCTATGATGTAGCCCAGCACTATACCGAAATAGGTAAATTGCCCGGTATAGACATTGCCAGGCACCGACATGAATGTGACGCCCGACAACGACGCGCCTATCATTCCGTAAGCAACCACAAACCATGGCGACTTGCGATTACCCGTAAAGAACGATTCGTTGTCCGACCGCCTCGACGTAAAATGCGCTATCAGCAGTATCAGTATGGTGTATACAACAAAAACAGTCAGTATCAGTGATGACATAAAATGCAATTACTTTAATAATTTTGCAAAATCATAAAGCGAGGCGAACTTGTCGTGCGGCCCGGTCTTTACAGGCTCATCACCTATCAATATAGTGTACATACCGGCATTACGCCCGAATTCTATATCCGAATTCGAGTCGCCTATCATAATCGACTTATCAAAATCAATCTCAGGAAAATCGTGCTGAGCCATGTAGGCCATGCGCGGGCTGGGCTTGCGGTAATTGTTCGGATCTGACTTAAGTTGAGGACAGACGTAGATGGCATCAACCCTACCCTGCCGACTTTCAATCTCTTTAGTCATATAAGCGTGAACATCGTCCACATCCTTGAGTGTCATCAGCCCTTTGCCCACACCCTGTTGATTGGTTACGATAATGATTCGGGCAAACTTTTGTGCAAAAATACTGAAAGCCTCAAGCACACCTGGCAAAAACTCGAATTCACCAATATTTTTGACATAATCGTCAATCAGACGCACGTTGACAACGCCGTCGCGGTCGAGGAATAATGTCCAGGTATTGTCGATTTTGCCCAACCAGTCCATTGCCTTATCTTGGGAAAATTGTAGCTTCAATTATCTCGCAAATGATGTGGCCCATCATGATGTGCGATTCCTGTATGCGTGGGGTGCACTGACTTGGAACATTCAGCAACAAATCGCAAAGGCCTGCCATTTGTCCGCCCTTCTCACCTGTCATCGCTATGGTTTGAACCCCAATGTTTTTAGCTGTCTCGAAAGCTTTCAAAATGTTGACCGAGTTGCCCGAGGTGCTGATACCAATGAGCACGTCGCCTTTACGCGCCGACGCCTGAAGCATGCGAGCGTAAATCAGGTCGTAGCTGTAGTCGTTGGCCACGGCAGTGAGATAGCTGCTGTTAACATGCAATGCCTCCGCGTTGAGTGGCGGACGGTCGTAGTAGAATCGGCCGCTGAGTTCGGCTGCCAGATGCTGGGCGTCGGCGGCGCTGCCACCATTGCCGCAAAAATGCACTTTTCCACCTTTTTTCAGCGATTCAACGCACATCAGAGCAGCGTCGTTGATACGGCCTATCAAGACTTTATCATTGAGAATCAACTGCTTGACATTGATCGAATCCTGAATGATATTTTCAATAGAAATCATATCCGGATATTTTTTGCAAAGATAATAAAAAGCCATTAGCTATTAGCCACTAGCCATTAGTTTTTTTAATTTAAAAACTAAAAACTAACGACTGAAGACTAACGACTTTTTTCGTATTTTTGCGGCAAATTTTTCAGATATGAAGATACTGTATACTATTTTGCTTTTGGTTGCATCCAACATTTTCATGACTTTGGCTTGGTATGGCAATCTGAAACTCACCGACATGGGTATCCTCAAAGATTGGCCATTGATTCTGATTATTTTAGCCAGCTGGGGCGTGGCTTTTTTTGAGTATTCCATAATGGTCCCGGCCAACCGCATCGGCTCGGAAGTAACCGGCGGCCCGTTTAATCTGGTGCAGTTGAAAGTGATTCAGGAGGTTGTCAGTTTGATTGTCTTCATGGTCATTACTATTAAGGTTTTCAAAATGAGCGAATTCAGCTGGAATCATCTGATAGGTTTCTGCTTTATGGTTTTGGCTGTTTATTTTTGTTTCAAAAAATAGTTGACAAATCTGAAAAAAGCGTTATATTTGCAAAAATAAATAGGACTTAAAAATATAAGATTATGCAGTTTTACGATATCGATTCGATTTTTACTTTTGGAAAATATGAGGGCGAAACACTAGCTGAAGTTTTTGAAAAAGACCCTAAATACATCAAATATTGCCAGGAAAACGTTGATGATTTCTACATCGCCCCCGATGTTTTGAAAGAGCTGCGCTCATCGTCGCGCGACAACAAGCTTTTGACAGCCAATCTTGACGAGATGTCTGACGAAGAACTCGAGCAGTTTATGAACGACATGAACGACATCGACGAGTTCGACGAAAGCAAACTTGAAAAGGACTTCGACTGGGAGGAAGGCGAAGACATGTTTGCCGACGATGAAGAAGACATTTTTGGCGAAGAAGACGAAGAATACTTCGACGAAGAAGGCTTCGACGAACCTTTTGACGATCCATACGACAGATATTAGCCGTTAGCCATTAGCCATTAGCCGTTAGCCATTAGCCATTAGCCATTAGCCATTAGCTATTAGCCGTTAGGATTAAGCGTCCGAACTCTAAGGTCTAAGGTCTAAGGTCTAAGGTCTAATGTCTAAGGTCTAAGGTCTAAGGTCTAAAGCCTAAAGTCTCTCAGCTATGCCGTACATCTTTCGCTTTGACGATGATGATTGCACCAGTTCGGCAAGAAATCCAGTCATAAACAGTTGTACACCAACGATTATGCACACCAAAGCCAAATAAAACAGCGGACGGCTGGTCATTCCGTATGCATGGAATGCAAATTTCTTCACAACCAGTATGATACCGATGATGAAACCAGCCAAAAACGTCAAGCTACCCAAGCCACCGAAAAGATGCATCGGACGCTTGCCGAATTTCGATATGAAAGTGATGGTCAGCAAATCGAGATAACCTCTCAAAAACCTGCTCATTCCAAACTTCGAAACGCCAAATTTTCTCTTCTGGTGATGCACCACCTTCTCCCCTATGTGCGTGAATCCGGCAGCCTTGGCGATGACCGGAATGTAACGATGCATCTCGCCGTAAACCTCAATGCTTTTCACCACCTCGTTGCGGTAAGCCTTCAAGCCGCAGTTGAAATCGTGCAGCTTGATACCGGTCATGCGACGTGTCGACCAATTGTAGAACTTTGACGGTATGTTTTTGGTCACCGTAGAGTCGTAACGTTTTTTCTTCCAGCCACTAACCAAGTCATAGCCTTGGTTTTCAATCATGTTGTAAAGCTCAGGTATCTCGTCGGGGCTGTCCTGAAGGTCGGCATCCATGGTGATGACCACATCGCCCTTCACTATTTTAAAGCCCTCGTTCAACGCGGCCGATTTGCCGTAATTGCGGCGGAAACGAATTCCATGAATGTTGGGGTTGTTCTCCTTAAGTTTCTGGATGCAGTGCCACGAGCCATCGGTGCTGCCGTCGTCAACGAACACTATCTCGTAAGAAAATTGGTTCGCTTCCATCACTCGGCGAATCCAAGCCTCAAGTTCAGGCAATGACTCTTCCTCGTTCAACAAAGGTATTACAACAGAGATATTCATTTTCAATCTTTTTTACGTGCAAAGATAGCAATAATCAGTGAATAAATGAGAGTTAAAATTATATTTATCGCCAACATTGAAAGGGCTGCTACCTGAGGCGAAAAAAGCTCGCGCATCTGCCGGCCGTTTTCGTAAAGATCCATCCTGCTCCAAATCTTCATATAAGCATATATGAAATAGATGGCTATACTGAACACTACAGCGCCAATCAAGCCGGTTACAAGGCTCATCACAAAAGCCTGACGATATCCGAAATCATCCCACACAAACTTGATTTTGAAAAACGCCAAAGTAACTGTGAGCCATACCAGCGGAATAAAATAAAGTATGGAGAACAGATAGGAATACTCAACATAAAGGCGATCGAAGAACAGCATGTAAGCCGTTGATAACAAAACGCCTAGCAGCAATCCGGAGATGATTGTCGTGAGCCAATACTGTTTGCCCGTATATGTTGGGTTTATAATCATTTCACATAAAAAAAGGTAAGCTACTTATATCGCACCGCTCAACCATCTACCCTTGCTGCCTTCCGGCCCTGGGGGAGTTCGACAGGAGCTGGTCGTATAAGACTTACCCGCTGCAAAAATACGAAATTTTTTGATTGCGCAAGAAAATTTAATAAAATGTCTTGAATTTATTTTGCAATCATCAAACGTCGCATGATTTTACCTTTGGCTGAAACAATTTCCACAGCATACATTCCACCAGTCAAAGCGGCAGTGCCAATGGCAATTTCATCAGCCGAATCCAAAGCGAAGTCAAGGCATTTCTGGCCATAGCAGTTGTAGATTGTCACCTGTTTCAGCCGCTCGCCTTTAATGATAACATTGTCGTTGGCCGGGTTGGGATATACCGACACGCTGTTGTCATCCACCTCTTCGACGCCAACATAACTGGCATTCAGCTGTAATACTGCCGTGGCGTCACAGCCTGTCGAACAGGTGGCTTGAGCTGTTAAGGTGGCATCGCCCAAGGTGTTTGCAATCAGTCGCACCCAATAAGGATCATTGGTAAATGGTGTGATGGTCCAGTTCGGATTGGAACAGGTCCAGTTGATGTCGCATCCTGCGAAATCTTCAGAATTGGAAATGTGATAATTATACACTCCGGGCCACAGATCCGAAGCCACGGCAATGATTGTCAGGCCATCTATACCCATGCTTACATTCTCAATCTCCACATGGACGTTATACAGGCTGTCGCAGTCGCCCGGGTTGCTTATAGCGACCACCGTATCGACGGTATGATCGAAAACGAAGCCGTTCCAATATTGCTCACCACATCCCGTCAAGTTTACATTGTCGGTGTAAGCGCCTTCTATCGACACATGCACCTTATATATACTGTCGCAATCGTTCTCGTTGTTGAAAATCATTATTGTATCAAGATTGTGTGTAAAGTCCAACCCATGCCAATGCTGGACGCCGCATCCCGTCAGGTAAACATCATCACCCAAATACAATCCGACAACGGCTGAATGCACGTAAAATATACTGTCACAACCCTCAGGATTGCTAATCACCACGGTGGTATCCACCTGGCCTTCAAAAACAAATCCGTGCCAATGGTGCTGGCCGCATCCCGAAAGGTTGATTGTATCAGTCGCAGGCCCGTTAATATGAATTTCTATCTCGTCAAGCATCTGAACTTCGTTGCATATTTCGCCTTGCAGATAATAAGTTCCGGCTTGGGCAGCCTGTACATTGTTCAGGATAAAAGGCGGCTGGGTCATTGTCGAGCCATCGGGCAACACCAGGGTAACTTCGTCCAGATTCTCGAAATTGTAATTGAAAACTATGTCGTCGCCAGTGCAATATGTGTCGTCCATATCAAACGTAGCTGTTGCATATTGCTGATAATCAGAGAAATAGCCATACGTACAAGTGCCAGTAGCGCCAGAAAACACGCCCAGTTGGTAATAACCGTTCTCATTAGTGTTTTCGATAGTCATCAAACCGTTGGTGGGCACATACTGGCTGACATTCTTCCTGCAGTAGGAATAAAACCCATTGGAAGACACTTCACTGAAATCTGCAGCAGTCAGGTATGAAGCATTACCGTTTAAGATAAAATCGCCGATGCAATCGGTTCTGACAACTAAGGTTATGACTATATTTGAAGTGGAATTCCGGCGATAAACCGTTTTGCGCGAACCGGTGCAATTGATGTGAGGCAACATCGTGCCTCCAAACTCAGATGTACTGCTGCTGGCGCAAGCCAACTGGAACACCGCTATCGGCTTGTCGGAATTGATATAAACAGCCGCCGAGTTCAAATGATACTGATATTTATCCCCCACATTAAGCGTCGCTATCGGAGTTGGGTTGCCGTCAAGATAGATTTTTGTGTCGTCTTCGGTCGGGAAAAAGTACAGATACTCCCTTGGGGTATTGTTCCACAAAGCAAGATATTCATTGCCGAGCAATTCAACAGGAACAATCTGGTCGCCCACCAGATCATAATTACCGCCGTTAGAAACAGAATCATCAGAGGTGTTGACAGCTATGGGCTTGTCGGATGTAACCCATGTGTTGTACAGATGGTCTTCGGCATAAGGACTGCTTGATTCAATGGCGTACGATTGGCCTCGGTTCAAGGTTACGCTGAAAGGCACACCCGCCTGATGGTCACCTTTTAAATTTTGCGAAGGCACAAATGTAACCGTAGTGGCATCTTGCGTAGCAACCACTTCTATTCGGCTGCATGTGGTGGAATAATGATTTTTGTATGTATACTGCATGGGAACTAAGAATCTTGTTCCCAATGCATTGGCTCCCTTTAAAGAATAAATCTCACTATTATTGTTGTCCGATTCATAATACACCTCCACAGGCGTATCAGACGTGATGTGAAAACCTGTGTTCAAAACTGTGTTATACGGCTGTGTCTCAACCATTTGGATGATACTTGACACATCATACACACAGAAATCGTTGGCTCCGAGCTGAAACGTTTGAGCAGTATAATCAGGATTTGCCGGCTGGTCAAACACAACTGTGGCGGGTGTCTCGAAAGACGAAATGCAAAATCGTATGGGTTGCTGGGCATGCTGAGCTTCAAGGTCGGGTGCCGCAAACCAAAACTCGGTATCCACCTGAGCGTTTGCGCCCAGCATCAATGACATAAAAAATATCAGACACAGTAATCTCTTCATCACGGTTTATTTAAATTTTCTACAAGCGCTCATGTCCTCGTCCCTGATTAAGCCAAAGCTCAGACTGACTTCCAGGCCCCTCGAATAGCGCTTGCCCTGATCGTTGTACGCATGAATGTTGACCGGAACAACAGTGTCATCGTGCTCGGCCTGACTGAAGGTGTCGAGCAAACCCCAGTTGACGGCTACATCAAGTTTGACAATGCAGATGTAATTTCTTAACTCGGCCTTATGGCGCAAGCCGACGCCGGCCAACACGCCTATGTATAGCGGATTGTAGTTGGAATCGTTGATAGCCACGCTGATCGCTTCATTTTCAAGGCCCGGCTGTGACAATGATATCTCACCGCCGATCACATAACCGACGTCAGGGCCCAACATCAGATAAGGCGAAACAGCCTTCTTTTTTGCAAGATACCAATAAAACGGCAGGCGCAACGACAGATAATTGGCATTCACATTATATGTGACATCGTAATCCTGTTCGTAAACATACGATGTTCCTCCTCCCCTCACCTGATAGTTCAGCTCAGTGGCCAAAGACAGCTTCGACGACAATGGAAACTCCAGAAAAACTCCCAGCGACGGCTTGATGTTGAAATCATGCGGCAGACTGCTCAACTCCGAATCGCTATAATACAGACGCGGAATATTTATCCCGCCTTTAATGCCGAAATATTTCTTGTCTTGCGAGAACACCTCGCCTGCGAACATCAAAACCAAAACAATTATACAAAATATCCGTTTCATCGCGCAACTGTCAATTATTGTCAAACCAATCACAATTCTCGGCCAAGCCGTCCTGGTCTTTATAAATGAAATACCAACCCGGGATAAAACTTCCCACGAAAGGATTCTGGCCTTGTGAGGCATCCAGCACAATGGTGGCAATCATCAGATCCTTGATGCCATCGTCAGTTTTTTCGCCCTTGATAATTACCGAGCGTTCTATTGCCGAGGATTTATACTGCTGTCGGTTTTCTTTTAAATACAAAGTGAAAAACTGTCCGTGTCCCATCAAATAAGCGGTATCGGTCACCACTGTGCCGCCTTCGTTGAGCTCAACTTTCGCAACACGGTTATGCTGATTGGAAATTCTGAAGTGTATATCATTACCATTGCTCAAATCAACGAAATTGGAATAGCAGAATTTGGTGGGACTTATCACATACTCGCCTTCAACGCAACATGGGAAAAAGCCTACCGGCATGGTACCCAGTCTGTAGTCGATGGTGGTCTGCAGGCTGTCGGGGATAAACTCAGCGATCGGCTTGACATAATGCTCGGTTCCCAACAGCACAATAGTCTGGTTATCTTCCGACTTATTGCAGTTGGTGTGGGTTAAAACCACCGCCAGTAAAGCTATGACAATCAACAACTTTTTCATGTCAATTATTTTGAAATAATTACTCGTTCAACAATTTTTCTATCAATGGCCGACACCTCAATAAAATAGATGCCGCCCTGCAAATCGCAGGTGTTTATTGTAGCCGACGCCGCCTTGTCCAAGTGCAGCTCTTTAACAAGCTGGCCGTAAACGTCATACATCTCAATGCGGTCGATGTAGTTGGCCTCAATGTTAACAACATCGTTGGCAGGATTAGGATAAACCTTCACCTTGTTTTCGTCAACCTCTCCCACTCCGATGTTTGACGAGAATATCTCGATGGTATACTCATCGTCACATCCCGACGGACAAAAAGCTGTAGCTTTCAATTCGGCCGAGCCCAATGTGCGCACAATCACAGTGCAGCAATATGGGTTGGAGTTAGGCAGAAGCATCCACTGCGGCTCGGAGCAAGACCACTGCACCGTACACTGAGCCAGCTCCAGCGAGTCGGAGATAAAATAGTTGTAGATGCCCGGACAAACATCCGACGCCACCTCCACTATCGTCAGCCCGACTATGTGTAAATCGGGAGTCTTACCCACCGTCAAGTCAAGGTCGACAATGCTGTCACATCCAAGAACCGTCGTACCTTCGTAATGATAAAGCCCAGTTTCGGTCAGATAACCTCCTTCAGCCGAAGGCCATGGATATCGGTCGCAAACCGTATCAGTAAGATTGAAATGATAAGCTTCGCTCAGACTTAGATTTAAAGAATAAATCTCCTCACAGCCTGCAGCGTCGTAAATTGTATCGTAGTACAAACCGTCTTGGGTGTAATACTGTCCGTGCCAAAGATAATTGTTTGAACATGTATGCACCGTTTCAACCGGATAAATAGTCGTATTGCCAATATTCAGATTGAGTTTGATGACGCTGTCACAACCGTGAGCATTCTGTTCATAACTAAAATATACACCCGATTGATAATAAATATATCCGTTCCATTCATATGAATTACACGATGTCGCTTCTAATGATGTGGTGTCGCTTTCAAATACCGTAAGATTGAGCGTGACAATGCTGTCGCAGTACATTACCGCGTCGAGAGTATCGATGTAAATTCCAGATTCAGAATACAGATTTCCATTCCATTCGTACGACTCGCCTCGGCAAATAGATGCCGCCGATTCCGAGTGAATCGATTTAACCTCTATTGTCTTGTTCAGATAAATTGAGTCGAGGCTTCGATGTGGATTATGCAGCACATTCAACACATCGTAGAAGCCTTCTTCCTGATAAACATGAGTGACATTGGCACCCACAGCCGAGCTTCCGTCACCGAAATACCAAATCAAATCGTCATACTGCCAATCGGTAAGTGTGTTGAACTCTATCACGCGGTTGGCACAAAAATAATAATCGTCGGGAATGTCATTATATAATAAGGTGTCTATTGTCATGCTATACGCCAAATTGGTGGTAAAGCTCTGCGCTTCGATAAAGACCCCTGAATCCAGCTCTGTGTCAATCACATCGCATATTGCGAATTTTATGTGATAGGTGGTCATCGGTACTACGGGGAACATCACCTCAAGCGGTATGGTGAAGCCGTCGAACTGAATGGTCTGGCCGTTGGTATTGTCAACATAATACTGGCCGTTGTGGTTCAGGTTGACATTGTTGATGCTGACAACCTCGTTAGTGCGAGGTATCAGTGCCATGTTCTGATTGTCATAGATGCCTCCCGCCGGATTTTGACCCTGAAGGAAAAAGCCAAATACATCGTTGTATTGCGAGTTGGCATATTCCATATATTCCTCCGAGCCGAAAACAAATTTAAACGAAAGGGTGTCGCTCCAAGGGACAAAGTCAAATTCCAGCACTGCCACGTCATGAGTTGCGCCAGAAGCAATACTTGTCAACTGAAGATCTTGATAGCCGGGACATGTTGTCGGCAAGTTGAGGCTTCCATTGTTGTTGGGGCCTACTGCCTCAGTTGAGGCTCCGGTAGCTATTATCAAACCCGAACTCATACCCAAGTTGGTAGGTTCATCGCCCGTATTGAACACTCCTATGCTGTTGCAATTAATAACTCCTGATGAGCCGTTGAACTTGGCGTTGGATATTGACAAACCATTGTCAAGCAATATGTTTCTCACCAACGAATCGGCTGTCCACTCGTTCAACGACGACGCCTCGGTGACGATGAGCTGGGCCTTGGCTTCATTCACCATAGCCGACGCCAACAAAAACGTCATCAGAAACACCGTCAGTATTATTCTTTTCATCGTATTGTTTTAAATGCTAACCTGTTGCAAAAATATAAATAATACTCATATAAAAACGCCATTTTTTCAAAAATATTTTCAAAAAAATTTCCGGCGGAATTGCTTCCGCCGGAAATTTTATCACAAACAATTAATCTTTAAAAATCTAATTTTAAATCTTTAAATCATAATTATTTTTCCACTTCTTTCTTCAGTCTCTCTGTCAACATCGGGACGATCTTATGGAGGTCGCCTACGATGCCGAGGTCAGCGGCTGAGAAGATAGGTGCGTATTTGTCCTTGTTGATAGCGATGATGAAGTCTGACTCTTCCATACCTGCGAGGTGCTGGATGGCGCCGGAGATACCGCATGCCATGTAAAGGGCCGGACGCACTGTCTTACCTGTCTGACCGACCTGGAAGCAGTGATCCATGATACCTGCGTCAACCATGGCACGTGATGATGACACCATGCCACCGAGCACATCGGCCAAAGCCTGAAGCTTGTTGAAACCTTCCTTGTCGTGAACGCCACGGCCACCTGACACCAAAATCTTGGCATCGGCGATGTCGTCAGCGCACTTGCAATTCATCTTGGTCTCAATGACTTTCACTTTGAATTTGCTTGCATCGAATTTAGGAGCAAACATCGTGATGGTGCCTTTGCGGCCAGCCTCGCGGACGCGTTTCTGCATCACGCCAGGACGCACTGTCGACATCTGAGGACGTGTGTTAGGGCAAAGAATGGTTGCCATCAGGTTGCCACCGAATGCAGGACGTGTTGAGCGGAACTGCTTCTCGCCTGTCTCCTCGACGATACCGATTTCAAGCTTGGTGCAGTCTGCTGTCAGTCCGGTCTTCAAACGTGAAGCGATACGTGGTGCGAGGTCACGGCCGATGGTTGTTGCACCGTAAAGGACGATGCTTGGGCAACCGGCTGTAATCATCTGATACACAACCTGTGAGTACTGTTCTGTCAAGTAATCCTTGAGTTCAGGGCAGTCGGCGACGAGCACTTCGTCAGCACCCATCTCGATGAGGCTCTGAGCCTGATCTTTCACATTGTGACCAAGTAACATTGCCACGACTTTCTCGCCGAGAGCGTCGGCCAGGTCGCGTGCTTTACCTAAAAGTTCGTAAGCTACGGATTGGATTGTACCACCGCGCTGTTCTGCGAACACATAAACGTTTTTATAATCTTTGATATCCATAACTTTTACTTTTAGATTAAATGTTTCTCTTTCAATTTCTTAACAATGAGTTCGACAGCTTCTTCCTCGCTCACTTCAAACACCTCGCCCGGAGCCTTGAGCTGTTTCGGGAATGACTGCCACACTTTGGTCGGTGAGCCTTTCAAGCCGAGTTTGTTCTCGTCGACATCGAGTTTGTCGGCGCCCCAAACTTCAACTTCTTTGTCGTAAGCGTCGACGATGCCGGCCACTGTCATGTAGCGGGCCTCGAATGCCGATGCCAACACTGTCAGCACGCACTTGCCTTCGACTTCGAGAGTCTGCACGCTGTCTTCGTTTTCTTTCTTAACGATGAAGTTGCCGTTCTTTTCGCGTTCAGCGTCGATGACGTATGAAACCTGTGGTAATCCAAGGTGTTCAGCCATCTCAGGACCGACCTGTGCTGTGTCACCGTCGATAGCCTGACGGCCAGCGATGATCAGATCATAGTCCAAAGTCTTGATGGCGCCTGCCAATGCGTATGATGTTGCAAGAGTGTCAGCACCAGCGAACTTTCTGTCGCTAAGTAAGATTGCTCTGTCAACGCCCATAGCGAAAGCTTCTCTCAGGATGAGGTCGGCTTGTGGAGGTCCCATGGTGATAACTGTGACGTTAGCGCCATATTTGTCTTTCATGCGGAGTGCGAGTTCGAGACCGCCCTTGTCGTCAGGGTTCATGATGCTCGGAACGCCTTCACGGATAAGAGTATTCTTTACCGGATCGATTTTGATTTCGGTAGTATCAGGTACTTGCTTAATACAAACTATAATATTCATAATCCTTCCCTCCTATTTAAATAAATGACCGGCGATAACCATTCTCTGAACCTCTGATGTACCTTCGTAGATCTCGGTAATCTTGGCGTCACGCATCATGCGCTCGACCGGATATTCACGTGTGTAGCCGTAGCCGCCGTGGAACTGGACTGCCTTTGTAGTCACTTCCATAGCTGTCTCAGCTGCGAAGAGTTTTGCCATTGCTGCATCTGCCGAGTATGGGAGACCTTTATCTTTCTTCCATGCTGCGCTTCTGACCAACAAACGAGCGGCCTCGACCTTAGTCTTGAGGTCGGCCATCTGGAACTGTGTGTTCTGGAACTGTGCGATAGCCTTGCCGAACTGTTTACGTTCCTTGGTGTACTTAACTGTCTCATCCATTGCGCCTTGAGCGATGCCGAGAGCCTGTGAAGCGATACCGATACGGCCGCCGTCCAGGGTCTTCATAGCGATGTTGAAGCCTTTTCCGAGAGGTCCGAGGAGGTTTTCCTTCGGCACTTCGCAGTTTTCGAATATAAGTTCGCAGGTCGCGCTGCCGCGGATACCCATCTTCAACTCTTTCTTACCGATGCTGAAGCCCTTGAAGCCTTTCTCAACGATGAATGCCGAGATGCCCTTGGTGCCTTTGCTCTTGTCGGTCATAGCCATGACGATGAACACATCGGCGTAAGCTGCGTTGGTGATGAAAATCTTTGTTCCGTTGAGGATGTATTTGTCGCCAGCGTCAACAGCCATTGTCTGCTGCATGGCGGCGTCGGTACCGGCGTTAGGCTCGGTCAGACCGAAAGCGCCGATCCATTCGCCTGATGCGAGCTTCGGCAAATATTTCATCTTCTGTTCCTCTGTTCCGTTTTCGAGGATAGGTGCCATGCACAATGATGTGTGAGCCGAGAGGATAACGCCTGTGGTGGCGCAAACTCTTGAGAGTTCCTCAACTGCCATGATGTACATCTGCACTGATCCGCCGGCGCCGCCGTACTGGCGTGGTACCGGGATGCCCATCAAACCTAATTTCGCCATCTTCTTGACGGTCTCCATAGGGAAACGTTCTGTCTCGTCAACTTCGGCTGCCAAAGGCTTGACCTCGTTCTCCGCAAACGATCTGATCATCTGCAGGAACAATTCTTCTGTCTTTGAATAGCTAAAATCCATGTTTTATGTTTTCAATTAATATTCGAACTATTAATATTTGTAGAATCCTTCGCCTGTCTTACGGCCTAAGAGACCTGCTCTCACCATCTTGCGGAGGAGTGGATGTGGACGGTACTTAGGATCACCGAATTCGTTGTAAAGCACCTCCATGATGGCGAGGTTGACATCGTTTCCGATGAGGTCGGCCAATGCGAGAGGTCCCATTGGGTGATTTGCGCCAAGCATCATGCACTTGTCAATGTCCTCTGCTGATGCGATACCGTCGGCCAAGATACCGACTGCCTCGTTGATCATAGGGATGAGGATGCGGTTGACAACGAAACCTGGGGCTTCCTTCACCTCGACTGGCTGTTTGCCGATTGATGTCGAGAGGTCAACGATGCATTTTGTCACTTCGTCGCTTGTGAGCTGTCCCTTGATGACTTCCACCAATGCCATGCGGTCGGCCGGGTTGAAGAAGTGCATGCCGATGAACTGTGCCGGACGTGTTGTGCAGGCAGCGATTTCGGTGATTGACAATGATGATGAGTTGGTTGCGAAGATTGCTTCCGGTTTGCAAATCTTGTCGAGTTCCATGAACACCTCTTTCTTAAGAGCCATATCTTCTGATGCAGCCTCGATTACGAGGTCGGCGTCTTTGAATGTGGCGTAGTCGGTGGTTGTTGTGATGTTCTTCAAAAGAGCGTCAACTGCCTCTTGAGTCATCTTGCCTTTCTCAACGAGTTTGGCGTAACCTTTTGCAATTGAACCCATAGCCTTGTCGATGCTGGCCTGAGTTCTGCTCTTCATGACGACTGGCATCTTAGCTGCGAAAGCC